>Ga0307512_10001802_pt1 | contig 28938 bp, 21 predicted proteins | sample 14_EM_MG_FD_200267 | JGI IMG/M metagenome (GOLD analysis project Ga0307512, IMG submission 200267) | Populus trichocarpa ectomycorrhiza microbial communities from riparian zone in the Pacific Northwest, United States - 14_EM | ecosystem: Host-associated > Plants > Roots > Unclassified | place... | reverse complement strand
GCCCTGAGCATTGATGTCGGCACCATGATCCAATAGCATACGAACAGTGGTCTCATTTCCGTTCAATACAGCAGCCTGGAGAGCGTTACCGTACAGCCCGCCCTGAGCATTGACGTCGGCACCATGACCCAATAACATACGAACAACAGTCTCTTTTTCCTCAAATGCAGCAGCCTGGAGAGCGTTACCGTACTCCCCGCCCTGAGCATTGACGTCGGCACCATGATCCAATAGCATACGAACAGTGGTCTCACTTCCTTTCGATGCAGCAGCCTGGAGAGCGTTACCGTACAGCCCGCCCTGAGCATTGACGTCGGCACCATTCTGCAACAGGATACTGGCTGCCGCATGGTGGCCCTTCTTAGCAGCAATATACAAAGCAGTATTCCCGTCCTCATTGGTTTGGTTCACATCGATGCCTCTCTCCATGCATAGTCGAATAACCGTATCGCGGTTGTATAGAGCAGCATCATGAAGAAGATAAGTGCGATCCGCATCTAGGAAGGGTTTGGTTTCCGCCATGTCTTGTTTGGATTCTGTTTCCACCACGTCTGAGTATTTGGGGGATGGTATATCTTCAAGAGCTATAGGGTCTGGCTATTATTATTTAGACTTGGGTCAGTAAGGTATGGCAAAGAATACTGGTATTTGTGTTTTTCAACGCGATCATACCTCGGCGGGGATTTCATCTTCAGATGGTAACCAACGACTTACTACTTGGTTGGATTCGAACGTCCCCAGCTCTTTCAACTGGGCCTCGAAAAGATTAATACTTTGATTAGACCCCCGTTGAGGTGTTGCTTCATCGCCTTGATTTGTAGCATCACTACTTGAACTGTCGAAGAGAGGCTGATCATCTTCCTCCTCTGATATCAGCAAGGAAGGCGGGAGGGCAAAAAGTCTAATGCTTTCCATGTGCTTGCGAATGTGCCTATATCGCTGTTTATCTGTTCGACCGGGGTCAAAATCGGTGGCACAAAACGGGCATTTGTCGAGCGCGGGAATGTCACCGCTCGGCACTCTATGCGAATTCTGGTGCCGGATCCACAATTCAGATGATGCAAAGGATTGCTCCCCTTTAGGACAGCCCTCAACGGTGCACATGTAAGGCGCGAGATCCGAAAAGACATGTGATCTACTATAGAGATTAGCACGTGGTTGGCGTCATGGGTGGATGTTATATTTACTTACTTCCACTGTCTTGACCTAAACATCGGTCGTTGCTTACGAGAACATATAGGGCAATAAAAGCCGGAATGTGCATCCTCGGGCATTGGTGGCATTCTTATGAACACTTCTCCCTGTGTACTAGATACCGATGATACCTCGGACACAGCGCTAGAAGGCGGGGGAGGTTGGAGGAAGTAATTAGAACTTCCTAGTCCTGAATCATGGAATGATTTGGTTGCTGCATATCTTTCCAGACCCCCAGCAGTCGTGCCAGCCTTTAGTACTTGAGAACTACTACATCATTTAGTTATAACGATAATTTAGTAGAACGATGTTTCTGAGGGCTGATGACGAACCTAACTCCTGATGGAGAGCCTGTACTTGACGCAACCGCCTTATCCGGTGGTTCCAGTGTCTTGCTGATTCCCCCTGCAAAGCGTGAAATAACATACGATGGTGCAGTCGGAAATTTGTCACGGATGAGGCGCTCATAGAATCCTGATATTGAGAGAGGTTCTAAAAGGTCTGCCGTAGGTAAAATTTCTAGAATAGCATCCAATGCCGATGATAACTCATATAGTGAGTCGAGGATATCGTGAAGCTCATCAACGGCTGATCCTTGGCTATCCTCGCTGTGACATTCATTCAATACACTCCCCATATCCCCGCAGATCTCAGTTGCCTCCTGCAAAGTACGATTCAATTCGCTGAGAGCATCTTCATCGGACACTGAATAACAGCAACATATCAGCTAATTTGAAACCCTGCTAATAAATCGGAGCTAGTTACTTCGCCCGAATGATCCCGTAAGACAGCCAGCGAGACTCAACAGTAAAATTATCGTGGGCTCTTTGAGGTATGTTGAATGGCTCAGGGCATCGTCCAACTCGCTTCCATCGATGCCAAAGTCATTCGCCCATACTCTTAACCGACCCCTTGCTCGGCGCAATGACGGTTGGTGGATAAAACCATCTTGGTTCGACTCCACAATCCTTGAGAGGAATAAGAGACAGGAGCTGACAAGGCGGCCTGCGATCGCCATGACATGGGAATGGCGCAAAGATTCTTAGTCTGCTCCGACGTGTTGGTCGATCGATGCGGTTCTATCAACTACGGCTGCGGCTGACCGTCAGACGCGGGGAAGTTGATAAGTGGGAAATGTTGCACAAACATCAACATCGTCTCCATCAATCGCAAATCTCACATATATCTGACGCCGCAACAAGAACGATTAGAGTCCCCAATCCCGACGAGAAGGCTACTAACCGTGGGCGAAATATACACCAAGTCCACTTCCATTATTTGTGGTCTAGCCTATGTTATAGCGTGCAGGGTGAGAATTTCTAAGCTCATGTACTTGCAATATCCTTTTACTCGTAGTTCTGCAACCACTTTCAAGATCTCTTGCTTTGGCCACTTCCTAGGCTGATACTGTCTCGGTTTCATCCTCTGACTCTACTCTACAGGATGTCTGGATTCGAGGTTGTAGGGATCGTGCTTGGTGTACTTCCTCTCGTCATCGCCGCATTCGATCGCATCCGGGACTTTCTGGATGAATATGATGGCCTCGATCAGCAACTGCGGAGCTCCGCACGGGACATAATAACCATTCAAGCCTTGTTCAAAGATGCGATCAACTCACTTCTTTCCGATGTACTTGAGCAAGACCGACGAGAGCAAATGTTGCAGAATTCACAGAGCGAGGACTGGAATCTGGAATTTCTGGACGAGGATCAGCGTGAGGTGTTGGGCGAAGCTCTTGAACCGGTTTTGAATTCTATCGAAGGTTTCAAAGAAGCCATTCGAGAATACGAAGGGATCTTGCTCGATTTGGCCAAGGAACATCCCATGAAGCGCTTTGTCAAAACTATCGTACGTCGTGACCATTTGGCATCAAGCCATTCGCTAATGTTACCACAGGCTTCTGCTGCAAGTACGATGACTGCATCCGAGTCTGGAGTCCGGCTCGATGACGCCAAAATACTATCCCCCAGGGATAAAGTGCGACGAATTCGAAAAAATACTGCCAAAAAACTAAAGTCGGTACATTTGAGCATGATGGACCACCATAAAACGCTGCAGGCCGTAATGACCAGTCGGATGTATCGCTTGGTGAACAATCAAACCCAGACGTCTCCCTTATCAACACTGACACGATTCGCCAATGCAACTGCGAACTCCGCATGCAAAATGCTGGTTGATCCAAGGAAGGTCCAAACTGCTTCGAAAAGACTCCATGGGATCTTTTGTAGCACACAACCATCGTTCCGATGCAGCTGCCATCTCCTTCACTTGTGCCTCGACACTAAGATCGAAACACCTAAACACATAAATCCAAAGGGCACCTCAAGCACAGAAAAGTCAGAAACTGAATTCTTGTTCCTCATGACGGCGGCTTCCAAACCCGGAAGTAAAGGTGCTAGTCAATCCATGATGCAACTCATAGTCACCAGTAAGGAGGTAGACAGCGCTAGTACCGGGTTGGGCAACGTTTCCGGGACATGTGATACTCTCTGCGAAGAACTTCTTGCTTCCAATGAGGAATATGAAAGATACCTCTGGTTGCCAGGGCATAGTCAAGACAATAGTGGATTCGTTCTGCGAAGGGCGCTTCCTTCAAAAGCTGCAGCCAGTACCAACACTGTTGTCTCACTCGACCATTTGATTTCCACCACGGAACTCGACCATCTGGATCGCTATCAAATCGCTGCAAGCCTCGCCAGCTCCGTGCTGTCGTTTTATTCCTCGCCTTGGGTGCGAGACTTGACACTAGAAACTGTCCAGTTCCTCGATAAGGCCGCCGAGTCCACATCACTATGGACTCCACACACTCCCGTCAGGTTTTCGTCTGATCATCATCAATTTGGAACCAAGAATAGGGAGATGTATGCATTAGGGCTCATTTTGCTTCAGCTGGGTCAGGGGCGGCGTCTATGTAATACACTTGGAGAGGAAGAAGGTATACTGCTTAAAATTGCTCTGCGAGACGCTGGTAGGAGAGTCGGTAGGAGATATAAACAAGTGGTAGAAAATTGTCTGTTTAAATGGAGCGATATAAACCTGGATCTTATGGAGGAGAAACATGCGGCCGCATTTCGGATGGATATTGAGGTCCTTGAGCGTCTCGTTGCTGAGTTTTAGATACTGTATATATGAATTGTAGTTGCTGAGTTTGTTCTGTCGTCAATTGGAAGAGGACCCTAACCCCCGACTACGTACTACTCTCATCAAAACAAAATGACTTAGCTAAATAACGACAGAATAATATTGCTTAACTGGAGATCTTCGTCCATATCATAAAGTCTAATTCTGCCTCAAAATCCATTGCAAGGCTCAGCACAGCCACATTGGTGGCGCGTAGCGGTACTATACATGCATTTACGTCACCGCTTCTACATCTCCACCTCGCACCTCCTCTGCACCACCAGCACATCATGTCCGCCGATCGCAAGCACTACATCCCCCTCGAATCCAACCCTGAAGTCTTTACCCAACTAATTCGTAAACTCGGTGTTTCGAAAGACCTTACATTCGAAGATGTCTATTCACTCGACGACCCCGCGCTACTCTCGTTCGTCCCGCGGCCTGTATTCGCGTTGATTCTAGTCTTTCCAACATCCAAAGTGTACGAGCAGCAAAAGGCAGCAAGCGAGGCAAAGCGAGAGATGTACAACGGCAGTGGAGAAGATGAAGACATTATGTGGTTTCGGCAGACGATTCATAATGCGTGCGGGCTGTATGGGATCCTCCATGCCGTTTGCAACGGCGGGGCGAGAGACTTCATCAGTAAGCGAAACCTGGCATGTTTTACGCGGGCTGTCTAATAACCGTAATATAGAGCCAGATTCGCCTCTTGCGAAACTCATGGATGTGTGCGTTCCCCTCACGCCGGAAGAGCGGGCCCTTAAACTAGAAACATCCGATGACCTAGAGAAAGCGCATAGTTCGGCCGCGATTCAGGGCGATTCTTCGGTGCCAGCAAGTGCTGAGGATGAAGTTGATTTCCACTACGTGTGTTTTGTCAAGTCTCACAAGACCGGAAACTTGTACGAAATGGATGGGAACAGCAAGGGTCCTATCGATCGAGGCTCGTTGCTACATAAAGACGAGGATCTTCTGGGCGAAAACTCATTGAATATAATTCGCGAGTATATACAGCGAGAGAAGGGTGAAAACCTGGGCTTTAGTCTGATGGCGCTGGCGAAGAGTTGGGAGTAGTAGTCTTTGTAGACACTAGTTATCTGTTGAATTACAGTACACACCTATTCTGAGATTGACAGGAAGCATAGCTCAACGAGGGTCCCATTATATTTGCTCTATTAAAGAAAGAAAGGGAGATTCCGAAGACGGTACCGCGTTCTGGGCTCTGTCTGGCGGGGAAAGGTCTGGTTTACGAACGCATTTCTACACAAGTAGCCTTGCTCCTGAAGTACTAAATCTTCAAGTAATTATCGGTAGTTCCGTAGTGAATGGCTCGCGCGGGTGATTATTTCGAGATTTATCACGATTTAAGTCTACAGTATTTTTTGAGGCCAAAAACCAATCTGCGAGGCTATGCTATTTTGCTCTTTTGAGCTTTCTGCGTCAATTGCGGGGAGTAAATCATAAATCATGATGTCATACCTTGCAATTCTGACATCTTCGCCAAGCCCATTAGTATTTCCGCAACCCCACCCTCTCCAATTTAGGATTCGCGCAAAACATTCAATTCCGCAATATTGCAACCATGGCTTCTGCCACCTCAATCGATGCGCCTATCGTTGCTCCCGTTGAACCTACCTACACCTATGATGCCTCTAAAGGCTATATTGACCCCTCTGGAGCGCCTACATCCGGCAATCCCGAACCCTTAGACGAAGAGTCCGAAGACGAAGATGGTGACCTCTTCTCGGACGACTATGACTCATTCGCAGATGAGGACTCTCCCAGTGGCATGACTGGCGGCGGAGGCGATCTCACAAAGCGCTACAACCGTCAGCGTGAAGCTGCAGCCGGAATTAACAAGGGCATCAATTCCTCCGCCGCTGCCGCCGCCAAAAAGGCACGGGTGACAGATCAGATCACGGCGTTGTCTAAGTTTGCAGGAAGGATACAGCTTGATGAATCGGGACCTGCGGGGGTGATTGGAGGGCATGGGAAAAGTACCGACAAAAGTGACCGCGCGACGAGTGAACAGGTGTTGGATCCAAGGACGCGGATGATACTGTTAAAACTGATTAATAAAGGGCATATCTCCACGATCAACGGTGTTGTTAGTACTGGAAAAGAGGCGAATGTTTATCATGCGCTTGCGGAGGATGGAGAGCGGCGGAAGCATATCGCAATCAAGGTGTACAAGACGGCAATTCTGGTGTTTAAGGACCGCGATCGCTATGTTACGGGGGAACACAGGTTTAGACATGGATACTCGAAGTCCAACCACCGCTCGATGGTGAAGCTCTGGGCCGAGAAGGAGTTGCGGAACTTGAAACGTCTCTATACCGCCGGTCTCCCCGCGCCCGAGCCCCTCCATCTCCGCAACCACGTGTTGGTGATGGACTTCATAGGCGAGAGGAGGGGATGGCCGGCACCACGGCTTCGGGACGCAGGTATCCAGGGAGAGGAGGAATGGAATCGCTGCTACCTTGAAATACTCAGCATCATGTGGCGTATGTACCAAATCTGTAAACTCGTTCACGCAGACCTGTCGGAATACAACGTTCTTTACCACAACAATCATCTGTGGGTAATCGATGTCTCGCAGTCGGTAGAGCTCGATCACCCCCGGACTTTCGAGTTCCTCCGCATGGATATCAAAAATTGCAACGATTTTTTCCGGCGCAACGGCGTCGAGCCCGTGGGTACTCGTGCATTGTTTGAGTTTATCTCTAAGACATCGATTGACGAGGCGATTGCAAGAGACAATGAGGCAATAATGGAGAAGCTCAAAGCACTCCCTAGAGGAGGAGAGACGGAGGAGGAGGAAGAAGTGTTTAGGCAGACTTATATACCGCGTACGCTTGAAGAAGTTTACGACTACGAACGCGATGCGGAGATAGTGAAGCGTGGCGAGGGCGCAGATTTGGTCTATAACACGCTTCTTGCGTCGAAATCTGCAGATGAGGAGGGGAGTGAGGAAGGAAATGATTTGAGTGATGGCTCAGACGATGGGGAGACTGACGAGGAAGAGGATGAAGAGGCGAGGGAGAAGCGGTTTGAGAAGACGCCAAGAGGGAGGAAACATGAAGATAAGACTTTGAAGAAGGTACCGGTTTACCACTCCTCTCTATCTTTCTTCGCAACCGCTAACGACTTGTAGGAGAATAAGAAGAAGGTAAAGGAGGAAAAGAGAGAACAGCGGAAGACGAAAATGCCAAAATATATGAAGAAGCGGTTGGTGAACGGGAAGGTAAAGGCGAAGTAGGGTGGGAGAAGGCATGCAGAATTTACATGGGGTGCCTGGCGTTTGGGATTCCTGGGTTTTGATGTATACATGTATAAAAACCGGGATATGTTCTTTTTAGAGAGTGAGGTTCGGTGTTGAGAGTGAACTTGTGTGTAAGTTTTACCTACCTAAAAGTACCTAGGTATCTTGCCATTGATACTGTGGGCCCAGAATTACTCCATCATGTGTGGACCTATCAATGATACCTGGCAAGGGAAAATGACAGCGTCGGATTTATTCAAACTGAGAGGTGTTTGAGCCGTCGACAGGTAATTAGTCATTCACAAAGTATCACTCAAACAATGATCAATCATGTGATCATGGGTGTATTTTTGCTTTGTCCTAGGAAGCTGCCTAGCCCCGCCTAGACCTTCTCATCATGGAATTGTGATACTCTACATTCTCACAATCATAATATGACACAACCCTTCCTCTCCCCAGCTTGTACCCGCCATATGATAAGTACGCATGGCGCCGGTTCCGGGTCCCAGAATATTATTTTGCCACATACCGTGACCAGTTTTGTATGAAAGACTACCAGCTAGCCTTCCTCACTCCCGGTATATCGCCAGCCAGAGCATTCAATCTAAATTGAAACCGAGCCATTCGAAAATCCCTGAATACACCCTTTCCCTTTCCCGCCATGACACAGCGGTTCTTGATCTGTGTCGGTCTTGTGTGGCAGTGCATGCTATTTAGTTCGAGTTGGGCCTTGAGCCGTTGTAGCTGTGGGAGTTGGGAATTTCGGGAAATAAATCTGCAGTAAGTGCGTTAGAAACGGTGCTGGGGATGGGCGTAACTAAATACCGGAGTGCTTGACGCCGCTCTTCATTGGCGGCAAAGGCGACACGCTTGGCATGATCTTTGAGGATGCGGGCATTGACAAAGCCGCCGATCGGGAGGGCCTTGAGTAGTAAAGGTGTGGTAAACATGGCTGAAATCGATTGATGTTGGATGTGATTGAAGTGGAGGACTGGCATGTTCCGAGCCGCAAAACTCAAAAGTCTTGGCGTCACGGTTCTGAAATTTACTCGGTAGCGGGTTCCAATCAGACCCCGCCTTCCTGAACTCTTTCATCATCGCTCCCGTCTTCAACTCCCCATCCCCAACGCCGCCCCTCAACAACCCACCACATCTCCCCCAACATCCAGCGCTCGGCTCTTCTCTATCGACTCGATTCGCTTCCTCGAAGTGATTCGGTGCACGAAAGTCTTTTCGCTCTCTCGCAAGTGAGGGATTTCGCGGTCGCCAGTTCGCAAGAAAAGTGAAAGAGGGGAATTTGGATTGGGGATACATGCTATTGACGCCTCGGCCAGTCCAGCAAGCCTTGTTTCTTTCCACATCACATCGCAGTCTCCTTTCTTCGTTGTGAGCGCGCGAAGACGGAGGAGGAGGTTTTTCTGACTGTTATCGTTCCGCCCATTTGGCTCGGGTCGTTGTGTTTCGACGAAGGAAGAGCAGGAGAGAGTTACAAGAAACAAGAACGAGAGGTGTGATCTGCTTTACCGGATTCGCTGCGCTTTGCGTTTCTGCTGCTGCTTGAGCGATCGGATTTTTTTTTCGTGATTAAAAATCCACGCTTTTCTTGTCTTGCCTGCCTGCGCTCAACACTCCCGACTCTGCAAGGCAACACAACACGTAAAAGCAACCCTATCTTTTCTTCTGGCCTTGCCTGTCAACTCCCCGCCAACCATCCAACATTGCGACAGAAGTTAGGCCAGGTCATTGATCTATTTCGCGCGTGAGAGACAAGAGAAGAGTATCATCATCGATTGCGTGTCAGGATCACGCGACCTACCATCCCCATCGCAGCCAGTCTTATCCTCCCAACGACTGCGCTAAACAGGCGTGGAGCGCACAACAGCACAACATGGCAGGTAAGTTGAAACTTAACTACCTCTAACTCCTCTCTGCAACCCTTTCACCCCCCTCTTCTTCTACTTCTTTGCGCACCGTTGCTGAATAGTACTCTGACTTCCAAATAGACCCGAGACGCAGTGCACGCTCCACGAAAGGTGTCAACAGCCGTCTCTCCGACATCAATGTCGTCGAACTTCCATCACCCGTGCCAAAGCGACGAAAATCTACACCGAAGCGGTCTTCGCCTCCATCGCAGGAAGAGCCTTCGAATGACCCCACCGAGGGAAAGCCCGACGACATCATCCGGTGTGTTTGCGGCGCGAATGAGGAAGACGAGGAAGACGAGAGGATGATGATTCAATGTGAAGGATGCGACGCATGGCAGCATACTATATGCATGGGGATTCCCAAAAAGAAGATCCCCCAGCAGTACTTCTGCGAGGTGTGCAGCCCTGAGCGACATGAGTTCTTGCTCAGTCAAATGGCACTTGGTGAGAAGCCGTGGGAGAAAAAGGGAGGCAAGAGGAGAAAGGTCATGCCGAAACCGAAGGAGGCTACCCCAGCAAAAGAAAAGAAGACGATACCGGCTACCCCGGCGAAAGAAAAGAAGGCGATACCAGTTACCCCGGCGAAAGACAAAAAGGCGATACCAGCTACCCCGGCGAAAGACGAGAAGGCGACACCAACTGCAGCTGAGAAAGGGAAACCTACGGCGCCGGAAAAAATGAAGTCGGAGACACCTGTCAAGGGCAAGCCAACTACGACTGAAAAGGGCAAGTCAACTACGATTGAGAAGGGCAAGCCAACTACGATTGAGAAGGGCAAGCCAACTACAGCTGAGAAGGGCAAACCCACTCCTGCGGAGAAGAAGAAACTGACCGCGACTGAAAAGAAGAAACATACTCCGGCTGACAAGGAGAAGAAGAAGAAAGGTAAAGAAGCTGTTGCACCTGTACCCGCGCCCGTTCCGGCTCCAGCACTAGTGGAGGCAGAGCCGGTTCCAGTACCGGAGCCGAAGGTTGTGGTGGACCCTATGCTCGAAAAGCCGGTAATTGATGATAAGATGGATATTGATTCGGCGGAACCCCAACCTCCGTCTCCCGCAACGCAGGGAAACGGTGATGAGCAGCTAGATCGCATGGACCGTGACGCCACTATACCAGCCGAAGACATGCCTCCACCTCCACCTCCACCTCCGCCTCCAGCAGCTACGACTCCTGCGGCTCCCACTACTGCGGAAAAGAAAAAGCACGGAAAGTCACTACCGCCAATTGTTACGGAAGCACCACCGACACCAGCCCAGAAATCCAAAGCAAAAAAGGAAGCGGCTGGAAAGAAAGTCACGACTCCTGTCGTCACCACACCCAAGTCAACAAAACGAAAACAAAGCCACGAATCTGATAGTGAATACAAAGCAGATGATAAGGTGAGTAGACGATTTATCCCATTGCATATAAGGATACGGGTTAATGTATTGTAGGAGCAGCACCCCGAAAAGAAACAACGCCGGATCTCAACGGTGGCTACCACCCAGGAAGCAACTCCTAAAGCCCAAAAGCAGGACCGTAGGAAGTCGTCTATAGCTACGACTAAGAAAGCTAAGAAAGCAAAAGAAGACACAACACCTCAGAAAGAGCTCGTAAATACGGTTTCAGAGTTGCGGAATACGTATCGGCAAACTGTTGTCGGCTTCCTTATCACATGTATATCGGAGCATGCGAAGCGCTTGATCAACGACAAGAAGATCACTCTGCAACAAGATTCTACCGTTGAGACTTTGTGTGAGAATCGGGCTTTGCAAATTGAGCATCATGTCTACTTGAACCACTTTGCGGAAGGCCAGATTGTTACGGATTATAAAAATAAGATGAGAACTATCGCGCTCAATCTCAAAAGCAACGCTGCCTTGAGCGACGAAATCCTGGGAGGGAGACTCAGCTGCGAGAGACTATCCCACATGACGACAGAAGAGATGGCTTCAAAGGAACTCAAAGAGTTGACCCAGCAGGTTCGACTTGAGTCCGAGAAACACAATACATTAATCAACGAAACAGGACCTCGTATAAGAAGGACCCATAAGGGTGAAGAGTTGGTGAATGAGGAGACAACCGTTCAGTCTGGTCAAGACACACTCCTTGAGTCTGGAACGGTGATTCGAAGATCGTCTGAAGTAGTCATGGATGAACCACCCCCACCCCCTCCGCCACCAGCGCCGATTACCCCAGGACAACCAGACTCTCCTGCACAACCTGCCGAGGCATCCATGAGTCCGCCTACTACGGTTACCGCCACCTCGGAAACACCTCGTTCACCAAGTCAAGCTTTGCCGATTGAAGGCAGTGCTCCGCCCCTAGAGAAGAAGGAACGATCCTTCAGTATCGAGAACGTGTGGAGTCAGGTTGAGTCGCCAGATACGGAAAGGAGACCATCACGACTACCTGCTCGCCCGGCTCCAGTGAAGCCTGTAGATAGCAAAATCGACAAAGATATTGACATGCTGTTGAAGGATGACGACCAAGATGTAGGGACACCACCATATTCCCCTGCCAGCTATAACGACCATTACTCTCCAAAGCCAGACCAGGATGACGACACTGTCTGGCGCGGTAGAATAGACATGAACCAGATCGCGAACCTTACCGCGACAGCAAGTTTATTGGGCGGACCAGAGCAACTGGGAGATAAGCGTTGGTTCGAACTCCTAGATCCCGTCCTTAATATAGACGGCAGGATTAAACATGAGCGCGCAACCGAGTACCTGTGCGGGCAGAAGTTTTCAAGATCGAGCTCGATGGTCTTGGCTTCGCTGAAGCCGGAACATTCGGCAAACCAGGCACAATTCGACAAGTTATTCGAGTACTTTAAGACGAAAGAAAGATATGCTGTGGTCGGAAAGCATAATTCTCCATGCATCAAGGATCTCTACATTGTGCCTATTGACTCGAACGAAACTTTACCGGACTGGTTCAACGTCGTTGATCCCCCGAGCAAAGTCCCGGAAAAGAGTAGGAGTTCAAGAATGTTGGTGCTCATTTTTGTTGTTATCAGAAGCTTGGTTTCTGGACATGTTGAGAACGGAAATGGTATTGGTGCGCGACGGTTTTCAGCACAGCCTACTCTGGAGTTTAGTACCCCTCAACAGCCCCAGGCCTCGCCATATGCTCCACAGCACATGCCACAGCAGCAACAATATCAGGCTTCGCCGTTGTCGAACCAACCGCCACAGCAGCAGCCATATTCTCCATCACCTCTTAGTCAACCTCCTCCACAGCAGGCGCATTATGGTTCGACTGTACCTTACGGATATCCGCAACAGCAGCAGCATCCTCATCCGCTGCCATCTCTCCAAGCCCCACAACAGTTTTCTCCGCCGCCGCAACAGCACCCACATCCACCCGCACCACTCCCGGTTCCTCATGGGTATCCACAACACCAGCAGTCGCCACCGCCATCACAGCAGCAGCAGCAACAGCAGCAACACCACTCCCCTCAGCCCCACCATCAGTCACCACGGCAGCTACCGCAACCACTTCCAACACAACCCCCCCTACAACAAGAGCAGCGGCCGCCACAGCGAATGGCATTTGTCCCGAAGCATGCCATGACTCAGGAGCTCATCGGATTGATCCCAAAGCTGAGTGAGGTTCAGGCAATGGCTATTGATAAATTATTGCAGGAACATCCTGAACTCCAAACTAAGCCCGATGTATTAGCCAAGGAAGTGGAGAAGGTACTGGGATCTGTGGGGTCCGGAGTATAGGGTACTCCGGAAGCCAACTTGATTGCTCGTTTTATGTACGACATGGCCATTGCAACGGGGAACAGATGAAAATATCTCCCTACCTTTCATTTTGCCAACTGTATCGCTTGATGGGAGGGATGTTAAAAAGTGTGGATTTGTTTTTATCTTCCTTTTTTTCTTTGTTTTAGGAGGGGTACACAAGGCGTTAATTGCACATTGTGTGTGGTTTTTATCATGGGATTCCATTTGTTCATTTGGTCTTGGTGGCCTTGTGGTTACGTCTCAAGCTTCTTTTTAACCTGTGTATTTCATCTGTGTCACTCATCCTCTTGCACCAGGATCTTTAATCAGATGACTGATTTTCGGTTTTTTTCCTTTTATCTTTGCCTTGTTATTGTTTTGATATAGGATTTGCGTCTTGTATCGTTGTAATTGTGCGTGCTGTATGCAAAAGTGTTTGTCTCAGAATGAATTCGTGACAATATGAGTGATGTCATATAACCGACCGCAGCAAACACGTGGTCGAGCTCACTTTACACATGTGACGCGTCTCACTCCAGCAATATCCCCTGTTCACAACCCCACAGTCTCTACCGCTCTCCTTCCTCATCGCCGCGCTGAGTCGACTCTCATCCCTCCTCACTACCCAGCGTCGGCACAAGTACAGCCAGCCCCTTCCGCGATGCCTTTCAACACCCTCACAGTCGCCTGCTCAACGGCGCCCACAATAATCTCCACCTTCTTCTCCCACTTCTGCTCCTGCACTCCCACTCCCGAAGATAACGGCGATACATTCGGGTTAAGCTATGAAGAAGGTGTGGCGCTGATACGGCGGTTCTTGACGCATGCGAGCCACCACACTGTCGAGGAGCTGCAAGCATTTACGGCGATGTATGTACCTGCACCTGCGTGGGTGCGGACCGAAAATGTCGTAGTACCCGAGGAGTATCTACAGAGGAGCGCGGAGGCGGTGGTGAAACAGCTGGGTGATGAGATACACAAGGTTGGCGGGGAGAAGTGGTGGAGGTGGAGAGAGAGGGAGTTGCACGGGGAGTGGATTTGGGTGCGGGACCGGTGGTGGGGCGCGGGGGAGGAGAAGAACGAGGAGGAGAGGAAGAAGGCAAAGACGATGCTATATATGCATGGAGGCGCATACTTCTTTGGTTCGGTCGATGAGCATCGGTACCAGCTCCAGCGGCATGCGAGGAAGTTGGGCGCTAGAGTGTTTGCTCGTGGGTTCATCTTGGTTTTTTACTTAAGTGAGGTAGCTGACGCTTTCTGACAGCTCGATACCGTCTTGCTCCACAGTTCCCGTTTCCTTGCGGTATACGTCCCCCGTTACTCCTTCCTCTTGGGCGTGGCTAATGTGAATAGCAATCTACGATGTCCTCGCCTGCTACCTCTACCTCCTCTCCCTCCAACCCGCTTCCAGCATAATAATTGCCGGAGACTCGGCAGGTGCTGGAATGGCATTATCGATCCTGTGTATCCTTCGCGACCAAGGGCTTCCACTTCCCGCCGGTGCGGTTCTAATATCCCCCTGGGTAGACCTCTGCCACTCCTTCCCATCCGTCATAGACGACAATAGCAGAGACTATATCCCAGCGCATGGCTTCCTCCACCGTCCCAGCGAAGCATGGCCGCCGCCCAAATCTCGCGCCACACCGACCAAGAGCTTCACCACCACTATACAGGGCAATACGGAGGAGAGTATACCACTGCAAAATGTATCACCCTACGAACGAGTCGAAATTGACGGTGTGGTGGTGGAGATCCAAGACCAGATACAGCTCTACGCTACAAACGATATGTTAACGCACCCGCTAGTATCGCCCGTGAATCAGCGTACACTCGGCGGGTTATGTCCAATGCTAGTCCTCACCGGCGGCGGCGAGGTGTTACGTGACGAGCAGATTTATATCGCACACAAGGCCGCCTTCCCCTCGCTATTTGCAAAACCTGGCGACACCATCACCACCGACGCAACCAAAGTCTGGCTCCAGGTCTTTTCCAACGCCTGCCATGTCCTACCTACCCTCGCCTGGACGAAACCCGCAAAAATGGTCGGAGAGACGATCTCTACCTTTGCAACAAAGGTGTGGACCGCCCCCGACACCCTCGAAACCTTCCGCTACGAATACGTCTCCCTATCTGCCGGCACGGAAATGTGCGCCCCACTCTCACCTTCGGATTTCCCACCCACCGAACGCATTGGCGTTATTACGCCAGAACCGGTGAAGCGGTGGCTAGAAGCGAAGCGGAATTGGGATGCCAAATATGCTGGGAAGGTGGTGAGACGGGAAGAAGATGAAGATGAGGATGAAGATGAGGAGAGGGTCCCGCCAAGTGCGGCGTATAGAAGACGAAGGAGAGAGACGAGGGGGGAGAAGGCTAGTGAGGGTGAAACGAAGCGGGAGAAGGGATGGGGAATGAGCATGTGGGCGGGGTGGAGCGCGAAGAGTGATAAGAGGGTTGTGAAGAAGGAGGATGCTATTGATGCGGTGAAAGAAAGGAGTAGGACGGAATAAAATAGGATAGTTTTTGGTTTTTTTTCTCTTTTTCGTTGTAGAGCGTTTATAATTAATACCCCGACGTTTTTGGTTTTGTTTAGATTGGTTGGATACGACTTACTGGTAACTAGACTGAATTAATTAATTAATTGACTGTAATGGACTTATTGGATTCTGTCCGGACAGTGCAGCTTCCACTCTGTATCGAAACCGTACCGAGTTCACATTCCCCCCGAACTTGATAAGGATCCATTACCTCTCCGTCCCTGCGGTTGTTCTTCGGGGTGACATTGCACCTCTTTCCGCTGTGTATTATGGTGATGTAACGGAGGGTGAGAACAGAGGACTTGGGTTTGCCCGGTAGCATCTAGATGCCACAATATCGAGGCTGACTGCGGGCTGGGCCCTAAGCCCTCCTGACACTGACAACGTCAAAATTAGTCCTCTAGCAACCGGACTATAAAAATAGCACATACCACTCACTTCAACCTATAATCTAACGAAAAATCTATACTACATCGACTACAATCATAAAAACTTTCATAAATTCAGCCTTATGTATGTATCATGATCTGGTTGACACCGACTGCGAGTGAGAAAGTGTGAATCGGCTCGGGTTTGCAGAGCTAAAAGCTGGAGCTCGAGCTTTGCCAGAGGGTTTCTGGTGGTAGACTGTACGGGGACCTGCATCGGTCGATAGTGTGTGCTGCCTGGGGGATATACCGATGATAGTCAATTATCATAGAAGATGATTCGGTCATGGTGATATTTGATACTGTTACTTTGGATGCTTCTTTTACTTGATTGATTGATCTTCTCGAGGCCAGAAGGCCCGTATATATACAGACTTGTTTCCCATATTCTCAGCCATATTCGTGTCCATATCTATCTCCGCTTGCTCATCCGTTTGCACTGATATGAGCCGCTCTGTACTGATAAGAGCCGCTCTCCTGAGGCATATCTTCATACACCAACTGCATATCAAACGGACCTGAGCTGTGAGTCTCAGCTCCGTTTGATGGGTCGGCTTGTATGAGGATATGCATGGTCTGTATGAGGGTCAGGGAGAGCGTCTCATGATAGTGCAAACGTGTATGCAAACGGATACGGGAGCTTGTACATATACGGGCCTTATGCCCTCAAGAGAGATCAGTCAGTCAACCAAGTCAATCAACAAGTCACCGGAGTATCCAAAGTAACAGATACTGTATCGGCCGCTGAGGTTCGAACGTCAGCAGTCAGCACTGGGTGTCAGCAGTCAGCACTGGGCATCTGTCCAGCGGTTTTTACGCCTTGGTCAGTGTCAGCAGGCCAGTGTCCAAACAGTAAAAGTTATCACCACCCTCGAGATCAATTCTATGCACTTAAGTAAGGGACATATTCTCACTCGATCCACCTTTCAACCCACCCTTCCTCCCTACACCCGTTACACTGCGCCAGTGTGGGCCAGATGTTTCAGTTTCAACACGGGCATTATTGTTGAAATATGGAAGGGGAGAACCGTGTGAATAGACTAAGGTACAGAGACTGGAGAGCAGGACAAAGACTCGAGATATATACAAGGTAGTTGGGTGCCTTATGCCCTACCGGCTGTGTGCCTTGACATCAGCTTAGCTGAAGCTCAGCTCGGTCAGCTTCATGCAACAATTGTCACTATCACTTGTCCATATATTCCGAAGCCGTCAGCACCAGCTATCCAAAGCAAAATTACCTGTCAACAATAGACAGTGTCCGAACATCAGCGGCCATTACAATGATAGAAGTTGTTATACGTAAAGTTCAAGCTTTCGTGAGTCTCACATGTCATTCTTTTGGTGCCGATAAACTGCTGGCCGGGAATAAGAGGGTTATAACGTTAAGCTATGAGAAGGATATGCAACAGAAGTATACAAAATCCTTTGCACCTACTGTACCGGTGTTAAATAATGAACGTTACGTCATCAGTTGCTCTAGTATGCAGGTTGATTCGCTAACCAACTGGTACGGGCATTTCGTCATCTGGGCGGTGCGGCAGTATGATTCTTCTGAGACCAATTCCTCGCTATTCTGCAGCTTGAGTCTTTCTCGTCATCTTTCTCCTGCTTCTCCTACTTCTTGATAGCGAATGAAAGCGGATGATGCTGGTTGCAAGGTTGCCTGTCAAACTGGTGAGAAGAAAATGCTTCTACTCTCGCCATCCTGCACTCATCCCATTCACATGTCTACAGCAAATGTCAGTTTACCTCGGCTTCGTTCCTAGGCTTTCACTCAGCACACATGGTCCGCCATTTTTAGACTGCCGTTCGTTGTTCATCTGTCGGTACATAAACCCATATGTATGTTTGTACCACTGAGAACATAGCGGCCTAATTATCCATCCGACTAATAAGACTTCAGGCCGTCCAATCATAGGGTACCGGCCTAACTTCGTACCGACACCTGTTGTCTACATAAACGTTCTTTTCCATATACACAATTCCCAATTGATGCTTCACTGTGCCCAGCTGTTCGACGCAGTCACTTATTTGCCTGGTTTCAAGCTGGTGGGTTGTCACATCCGAATAAAAGCTTGTATGTTTCAAACTTCCAACGACGTCAAGTTGCATTTGGCTTCGGCAACCTGGCCTCGTACCCCGGCCCTTGATCTCACGTGATTTTACACTAACCGAAATGGTGAGTCTGATCCAAATTGAGATTGTGAAAAAAAGTGAGGTAAAAGGCCTGGAGACACTCCACCAAAAATTCAAATTACATCCAGAGAGCTGAGCTTTTGGGGGGCATTAGTTTACACCTACCTGAGTCAATGCCGAGCATTTTTTAAAGAATTCCACAACATAGGCACTCACTGCAGCCTTAACCTGAAGCTGATTCAGATCATTGCTAGCTTGACCCAGTAACTTTACACTATCAATTTTGCCTGACTCACTTAGTGCCCCATATAAATTGTATTTCCTTTACCCTAAACTATTCTTTCTGTGCAATCCCAGCTCAAACCAGTGGTGTTGAAATTTTCACCAGGTTGACCTATGAACTTTGTGTGGAGCGATGTCTCCAGGCCCTCTCACAACTTCATTCCCTTGTAACACTATTCCCTTTTTGTCACTTCCATTTTCATCTTAGTGCAGTTGAGAGCCTGGTTCGAGGCCATCGGCAACCTTCTGTTCCGCAAACAACTGATGCCTTATCCATCTTCAGTCTAGGGTCCTCCCTTCAATTGGCTATGGGCTCAAGCACCTGAGCACTCAAATGTAATACCGCGTCATGACGACATTATTGGTGTTACACCAGCCTATCACAGCCAGCGACATATTCGTATTCATTGCAGGGTTCTGGGGTGACAACACACGTGCTTTTTCGATGTATCTTTCCGCCGCGTTACCACTAAAGGATACATGACCGAAGGTTCCTGCATTGAGGCTGTAGCGGGTGTGTAGGCGTCTGACACATCGGCGGCCTAGTGAGCCTCGTTGAGTAGGAAGTATATATTACCTCTCCCCGCCGTAGACGTTCGGACTATCATTCCTTCACCTTAACAGCTATCAACCCGCGATGGAGAATATTACATTCTCCTCCATCCTGGCACCCTTACTCCCAGCAACAATCTTCCAGTGGCTTCTCGCCACCTTCCTGCTCTCAGTTCTCACAATCATCCTTACTATAACGTACCGGCTGTTCTTGCATCCACTTGCATCGATCCCGGGTCCGCGGCTCGCCGCAACAACAAACCTCTACCAAGTCTTCCTGTACTTTCGCGGCGGAAGATGGGAAGAAGGGGATTACCAGATGCGTTTGCATGAGAAATACGGTTTGTTGCTACCCTTGTGTCCCCAGCGCCGACTTACTGAGTTCTGTACGTAGGCCCCGTAGTCCGCTACGGCCCAAACTGTGTCATTGTAAACCTGCCTCACGCGCTGCCGCAAATATACCACCGCAAAGCCGACAAGACTGATCTCTACCGTTCTGGACCTGGACCGATGACGGCGTTCTCGACAAAAAAACATGTTGACCATGTGGCTGCCAAAAAAAGGCTTGCGTATGGGGTATGAGACCTGCGAGCGAGCATTTGGTGATGATAGGAGCTGATGTGGGTCCAGTATTCTATGACTGCCATCAAGCCGTTCGAAGAGGAGGTGGACGATAGAATCCGGGAATGGGTGGCGGCTTTGGATAAGAGGTATTGTGAGACCGGGGAGGCGTTGCGGTTCCAGCAGTGTATGAGTTACCTGGCCTACGACGTCGGTACGGATTCATATCACATTTTTAATTGGTATCACACTAACTTGATGAAAGTCACTGAAATTGCATTTGGCGAGCCGCTGGGATTTGTCAAGGAATGGTGTGATGTTAGAAATCTCATCCAGAGCTTTGAGGATATAATTCCTATTTGGCAGACTTTGGGCCGACTACCATTACTTGCAAAGTTCACCAATGCATTCCGGATTTGGCGTCCTAAGGCCATGGATAAAAGAGGATTCGGCTTGTTGATAGGGGTATGAGAAATCCTCCGCAGTCCCTGAGCCCAAAGTTAACTGGGTTGATCAGGAAGCCGATCGCATTTTCGCACAGAATCAGCATCTAAATGAAAAGAAACTCAAAAAGGCTGAAAAAGCCAGTCTGCTTTCCAGGCAAGTAACCTTTCCTAGACACAGCTGACAATAATAACCGTGCCCACCCAGATTCATGAATTCCACAGCTGAAGGAGGGGAGCCAATGACCCCCGGGCAGGTGAAATTCGAGTCTATAACGGCAATGTACGTTAAAGCCCACAAGCACCACAAACCCATGCTTACCCAGTTTTCACAGGGTTGCCGGCTCCCGCAGCGTCCCAGAAGTACTCTCCCCTCTCGTCCTAGAGATCCTCAAGAACCCCAGCTGCTACGAACGGCTCTCCCGCGAACTCGCAGATGCGGAGGAATCCGGTCTTCTTGGTGGCGCAGCAGACATAGTATCTTACGAAACAGCCACCGAAAAGCTCCCCTACTTCAAAGCCTGTCTCCGCGAAGGGCTGCGAGCCTCAGCCGTTCCATTCCAAATGCCGCGCGTCAGCCCTCCGGAAGGCCTCCTGCTCGAATACGACAATAAGAGCGTATTCATTGCACCGGGAGCGGCTGTCTCCTCTTCTGGGCGCCAGCTAGCGTTGAATAAAGACCTATACGGCGAAGACGCACACGTGTTCAGACCTGAGAGGTGGCTGGAGGCAGACGCGGAGACGCTGAAGCTGTGGGAGAAATATAACTTGCGGTGGGGATATGGGACTAGAGTCTGCCTGGGGAAGAATATCGCAATGATGGAGATGGGCAAGATTTGTGTTCAGGTGAGTCCCCCTTCCCTATGGTGTTGAGTTTGGGGTTTAACTTAGCGACCTGCAGTTCTTTAGAACGTTTGATCCAGAGCTGTTATCGCACAAACCTAACGCTCCCGATGCGTATCTCACTTTTACGGTGCGTCTGCGCCGCAGAATGAAGGCTTGAGTTGATGACTTGGTTGAACGGGTGGGGTGATTAGGGTGGAGGAACTAGGGGTTTTCTGGCTGGAGTATGACACCATATCTACTCGGAAATAACGCTGTGCTCTACTAGAGTTGTGTCAAAGTCACTATGCCTGCAGAGGCCATGGTACAGCGCCTTATTGTCGAGTAGATATGACTTTTTCGGGTTTATAAATCTCAAGATATTTTGCAGTGAAACTTCAAATGTGTAACCCCTCTAATTGTGATTTGAGTGATGTTGGATAGTGACTGTAGGTACTTAAGTTTTTGCTCCAAAACTTCTCTCCAGTTCTCGCCCCCATCACCGCCTGTAGTGCAGCGGCAGAACAACAAACGTATCGAAGGAACGCGGGTTTAGTCATGTGATTAGCCCCAACTCTAGTGTCGAGCTTATTTCAACGTGCCATCGTTTTTCTCTTCTGCTTCGATATGACCATCACACCCTCCTGCAACATCAATTCTGCTGGATATTCCCTTCGTTTCCATCGTTTCTTCTCTCACAAAATCATGGATGGGAGTTTGACGTTTCGATAATACAAAAATACGTGATGACGACTGCTCGGCAGGGTGTCTACATTACAGGTCAATAAAACGAAATTCGAGGCTTTGATATATCGAAAGCCCTATTCTATAACATTAATATACATTACGGTTGCTCGGCAGGCGTTGGTCAATGGATTCAACGCATTCTAGAGGTGGAACCAGACCGTTTCTCGACCCATCACCAAGCTTTCTCAAGAATATGAAGGCCTGCAACACCATCCTGACCCCGCCTGGTAGCTAGGAAAAGTCTCACTATCTGTGGAGACAGTAGAGGCTGGCAAAAAATGTTGATCGGCTTTTAGTCGCAGCAAGGATTGAACTTGCGGCCTTTTCGGTTCCACAGAAGTGTAAACGAAACGTGATAACCACTACACCATGCGACTTGGCAGATACTCTTTGCGGCGGGGGGGAGGCTATAAACAGAAATTCTAAGAAATTCTGAGATATTAAGACACCAAGCTAATCACAAGAGCTCACAATAAAGAGCTTAAACGTAGAACGTTAGATCGCCCAAGATAAACTATGCCAGAACAGAAGGGAATTCACAGAACGCTATTAACACGAAATGCGGGACTTAAGGATACTGAGGAGGATAATGAAAACGATATGAGAACTCCGGCACCGATATGGTGCTCCTGAATTACATTAACCCATAGTTTGTTCTTTTTTTTCGATCCCTGATAGCCACAGGAAGCTAAGTATAGGTATCCCTTCTTCAAGTTTTGTTTAGTTTATTGGCTTCGGCCGTATTGTATCGGGCGGTGAGGTTACAACATAAGGTGTAAGACGGGGTGTTTGTATCTCCAAATACAACCCATTTATAAGAGTAAGTACAACTTCATATCAAAGGAATTAGCGGTCAGATGGACAGTGCATCACCAAAAATTTCTGTCAGAGCGGGGGTGTTTATAGTTTAAAACCGTTCAAGGAGCCAAATATAAAGAACCAAATTTCTATATTTCTGATTGCAGCCACACAGACCGCAAGTTCTTCTAGCTCTTTAATGGCACCCACCAGGACCATGAACGACTCTAGAGTACTTAGAGTATGATGTACTCCTCAACCGGTAACCATGTGTGTGTATCTGTTCCACCCCGTTGGGGGAATCACCCTGTCCGTAGAATGGGCGCCCTGTCTGCGGAATGGGTGGTTTTTAGCGTGATTCGCCATTGGGGCACCCATTCACGGAATCCGCCAACAGGGTAGTACTTTGTGTGGTAACTTCGGTTGTCATGTCACCACCACAACACCGTCGCCACTCATCAAATTAGTCTGCAAGTCATTATCATCATCTCACCCATCATCACCATCGCTATTGACACTACTACCACTACCACCACCACCACCACCACCACCACCCCAAGCGCCACCGCTTATTATACTCACCACCGCCTATTATACTCTACCTACGCTAGCTTAATACTTGCAAAAAAAAACCAATCAGCAGAAGTTTCTGGTGATGGTGATAAAGTGCAGCTGAAAATTTGTCGATGGTGGATGTCAATAGTAGTGATGATGGCTTGTGGGCTAATTTGTATGAGTGGTGATGGTGTTGGGGTGGTGGGTGGTATTGTGGTGGTGGTGACAACCAAAGTTACCACACCCTGTTGGCGGATCACGCTAAAAACCACTCATTCCGCAATTGGGCACCCCATCCACAGACAGGGCAGTTTCGTCAACGAGGTAGAACATATCTACCTTAAAACCTGTTATTGCTCAGCTATTTCTTGAAAAAAAATATGTAATCTAGGAAGCGTAACTTCAAAATTTTCTATTAGATCATAATGGTGTTGTATCCTCACCGCCCGGTACAGTATTGTAGAGCGGTGTGTGGCGGGCATCTTAGGGCTAGTCACTAGGGCTAGCCACGAGTAGTCCTCTAGCACTTGTGGGCGAGCTTCACCTGTACTCTTATAGTTCACATGGGTACACTCTATATTCGCTGCGCATCGCGGCGTACCTGCACGCGCGTGGGATTGCGGCCTACAGGTTATGAGCCCTTACGCATTTGATTCATCGCGATAAATCAAATACCGAAGGACAAGTGAATCGTCGACAGTCGGAGGAGATCGAGATCCTCTCTGGAGAGCTTAAGAGGCTAAGAAAAACCTCCCTCATCCCGCCGTTGCAGTCTGCCGGCAGCTGATAGACCTCAGCCCACTCAAGTGCTTTTGATAAACCATGAAGTTGCGGTCCACGTAATGAGAGGTTACTAATTTACCAAAAAGTGGTGCCATACCCACTGGCAGTCGGTATCATCGCCATTGCAAAAGAAAGTTGCCGCTATAAATATCTGAGATTCGGAAGGTGCGAAACCAAGGGTATCTGGATCAAGCAGCCGAACGCGGCGAATGAAAACCGCATATGTGCAGCTAAGGTCTGTGAAAACAAGCCGACGCCGCAAGGATACTTTCGTTTGCTGGAAACTGGGAGTCGATGCACCGATCTAAGATCAACAAAGACTTCGTAGAAAATAGTACTACGCTTGAGAAAGTCTCTTTACGGCTTGAAGATGCTTCCGTGTCTGAGTTGCCTTCCCGCACCACCAACACTGATTGTCATCCTATAGACCGAACCGCTTGAGATAGATCGCAGTAGGTACGTGCCTGTAATTCAACTGATGCATTTGGTCGCTATAGACTTTTTGCTCTTCATTGGGATAGGTCGCCGGCTTCCAGTCTTTGCAGCACCGTACCAAGCCCGAGATTACAGGAGAATTGAGTACCGACCAAGCCCGAGGTTATCGAGCCTGAAGCCTGAGAGCAACAGTGGTTGGGTTTTGTCCATCCAGTCTGTCGTGTTAACATCAAATGCCCGGGCGTGTCGTATAACAGGCGAGTCACGACTGGCCTTTGGCGAGCCCGAATCCCTCAGCCGCCCTGCACATTTCTGACCGCCAAGGCTGTTCGTCGTTAGTAGAAAGAAATCATCGGATTTAGAAGCTCGTCCGAAGAGTTATGCTCGGTAGAGTAGCTTCTGTTGATCGTTTTTTTGTACGAAAGGGTGTCTGTCGTGCAGTTTTGGGTTGCAGGGTCCACCGACCAGGTAAAAGCGCTCCACACCCACTACCTCCTGCAATACCATATGATTAGGCCGAACTTCCAGTTTTGCGAATGGTATAGGATGCAGGTCCTGCTGATTATGTTACGATATGGAAGTTAGGGAGAACCGTGTGCGTGTATTCTATGGTACAGAGAAAAGAGAGAAGGAGAAAAACTCGAGATATATACAGGAGGCATCAGCCCCTGCAACAGTCACCATGTATTAAATCTATAACATATCTCCAGCACAAATACACCTATAACAAACTAATTATCTTACAGTTCGAGTGACCTAGAGTGAACGAGTGATGTTAATTCGAAGTCTTTATAAAGAATTAAATTGGCTGTTTAGTGTGCAAGCTGCACGAACAGAAAGTTCAACCAAACAATATGGTATAGAAGACACTAGACATCTAGTTTGAGAAACACAAAACACGTCAACTTGTCCACGGGCAGAGCCATACCGGGCGTGCAATATTCATTCGTCTGGGGCTTAAGAAATATACCATGTTGCCTAACATAAGATGGATGGTTTTCGGGTTGACCGCATGTTGAGGTGCATTATCCATAAGGCTCCATTATGGCACTTGCCATGAGTAGTTGGTCAGTGGGGCATTAACTCCTAGTGTGGTTGCCAGGTCCAAATATCTATGTCATCTGCTGTTGGTTCTTGGTCAATATAGTCTTCCAGAAAGCGCCCGCTTCCCGGACGGTTCACTACTTTCAGTGCTGGAACATAACGCGTGGCTGACATCCATTTTAGGTTAGGTAACATGATATATTTCCGAGCCTTAAGTGATTGGGTTTTGCATGCCCGAGGTGGGTGAAGCGGAATGCATGCACCAACGTTAACGCTTAATTATGTAGCCGATATCGATCATTCCGTCTTATACCTACCGTTCAGTAGAATTCGACGGGTGGTAAAAATAGTCCTAGCTTTCTCCCATATGCCCTCAGGTTATTGCGGGAGTGCGGCACAGATGATATGTTGTATTGCAGACTCTGCAGTGGAGAATTGGTAATTTACAACCAGCAGCCGTCGGAATTCACGTGGTAGGTAGGTAGGCGATCGGGGAATTGGGCTCACAGATAATATCCTTTGCCCCACGTATCGTGTCGTAGCAATGAAACTAGATAACATCTCTCAAATATTGAGCAATCAAAATGACCGCCTCAACCATGTACACCTGATATTTCCCTTAGGTGTAATCTTCAACTCACCATAGATCAATTATGAGAATTCCCAAGTTTACATATCAGCTTCACGGGTGGCTAGCTGGAGGTGATCATTCGATGGAACGCTATGCGGTGGGCGGTTGAAGGTATTTTCGAGTGGTGATCTTCATGGATATGTTCATCTACGCTGAGGAGCCCACCGTCAACGGCTCTGTCGACAGCGTGCTCCAGAACGTCTTCCTTAGCGAATACGCCGCCGCCGGCTGCCAAACCTCTTTCATCTTCAACCGCGAGATATATGCTGTATGCGGCAAAACACTCCTACAGCATGGTACCAGTCTTGAAAAGGTCTCCCCGTCCGGACAACTCGTCCTCGGCACCGACGAAAACATTGGAACTATAGCATGGTTCTCAACAATGGTGCCGTCAGCTTCAAGGCCTCAGCTCCTGAGCTGGATGTGCCGGCAGGATCCTTCAAGATTGTTACTTGTGCGTACTTCAACTAAGGTGGTAAGTAGGAGCTTGTGGAGATGTTGATGCTCGTCTGCTGATAAAATCCTGAAAGATCTATACTTTGTAGGAATTGGGAATATGGCATCCCATTACTACGCCACTGCGGGAACTACCGGTACCATCTTCGATGCTACATGTGTGGGTGGAGTGAAGAAGGCTGAGTTCAGTGAGAGCAGTACTGAAGCTAATGCCGTGTACAATGTGGAGTTTATTGTAAGGTATGTAATAGATGAGTCTGCATGGAGTGGGTTTGCTGTGGTGATATCTGGGTTTTGGGAGTAGCAGTTTCTATTGTTTCTTTGAGCAATGTTAACAATAAGCCACATGTTTTCTAACCCCTTCTCATTGAAAACCGACAAACTCCTAGTTGCTACGCGGTGTTTCTAGATAGATCAGAGCTTTGAATAAGAAACAGCATTATAAATCGTTATAGTACGTACATTGTGCTTATCTGCCAGTCCGAAAACCAAATCATGACATTCTGTCAAATGTTAGGATCTATTTTGAAGTATCCATTCGTATCTACCCGCTTGATACAGTATAAACCCCACCTCCTATATATTCATCTGATCAGTATAACAGCGCGAGGCCAGATGGAAACGTAGTAACAGCGAAGTTCACCTGGAAGTTAGAGATTAGTGGTTAGGGTTGAAAGGTGCCGCTCCAATTGATGTCCTCACGTTGATTGGCTGGTTCTTACTACACTGGATGATCGTCGCTCCAAGAGAAAATGGCAAGAAACCCAAGGAAACTGAACGTGTAGGAGATAGTGGGATATGTCAGCTATAGTCAACCTATGAAGGTGCGGTCAGCTACAAGAAAGAAGAGTCAAAACAACAGCTCAACTACGGGAGCGTTCCTGGTGATGAATTAATTCCACCAGACGGAAGTGATCCCATTATTCAACAACCAAATTTTTTCGGCAATGATATCGGCCGTGGAGCCATGGCTATACTTGATCTTAGTATATCAATTATCAGTGAGGAAGAATAAACACCCAGATGCTTTTATTACCAGGCTACATTGACCAACCTACACGCCAGTAAAGAGACTTTTTTCAGCCTCAACAAAACTCCAGGAAAGGAGCTATCATTAATGGACCCCTAAATTTTGCGGAGTACTGGCCCTCTTTAAAACAGCCTCGCTTCACACGGTGGACGTCGTGCTCCCAAGCTCGAAAACTGACGGGCGTATGTACAGAGGGTCTGCTTTTGCGGGGATATATACGCCTTCATCGAGGTCACGTCCAAACCCACCAATTATCGCGGTTCCAAATGAATAATAGATCAGTAGTCATCCCTTAGACCCCACAATCGCGTTCTGGCGGAAGGCAGCAGATCACGATATTTCCGAATGCAGCCTAGACGTCTGTAGCGTGGGCAGTTTACTACCCCAAGAACTACAAATAAACTACAGGTACCCCGATGGCCCCGGTCCGTACAGTTCCATCGATTTCTCGACCAGAAAGGACGCAAAGAATCTACTCACCAACTGCACGTCCATAAACGATCCGTGTGCGGTTAAGATTCTTGGCTGGTGACTCTACTTCCCAAGCAAGAAATATCCTGCCGAGCAAGTGATGTACCTGGTGAGTGGGATATACTTGTGGTCAAGAAATTTACTCGCTCTATCTTCACCACCTTCTCTATGATCAGCCATTATTGCCTTTCCTGTGAACGCTCTTGCTGCTACATGCCCCTTGGTGGAACATACATTCTCGCGATGCTACCAGTTAAGAATTGGATGTGGAGGAGTGGAAATTAGAGTGCCCAGTACAGGCTGAAAATGGGAGCTTGAAGTCTAAAGGCGATTGTAATTGTCGTGGTACGCCCGCTGGCTTGACATATTGTTAATAATCGTATGGCTATACAGCCCGCACCGCCACCACCCCACCGACAATGTAAGATTCTCTGCGGCCGGGAGATATCATACTAAGTACCTACCAAAAGAATCTTGTTTGGTGGGGTGAGCAAACTTAAAACACAACATGTTTGAACATGCTGTGCCCTAAGTTATGCATTGTGAAAGGAGAAACACTGTAAAAGTTGGGCGCGATCGCTGAAAGTTCCGGAGAGTTCCGCTTCCCATTCGGCGCCACACCTCTACCGCCACCCTACGTCACCGAACGTTTAATGTAAGCCGGGATTTTGAAGTCAAACAACCAGCAACATTATGTATGTACATTTTACACTGTGCTCTGGCAACTGCTCGCAAACTCTTTCATAGTCCTAGCGAGATTTTGGAGTCTGGGAATGGGACGATTTAACTACACCGGTAGGGTGAGTCACGAACCCATCAGCTCAGAGCTCCAAGAAGCTAGCCACATAGCCCTGTGTAACCAGCTTCGTACTCAAATAACATCTCACCACCTCCCAACCCTCAAACTACACAACCATGGGCAAACCAACCGCCACCACGACCTACCCGCAGGCCCCCGTCTACCCCGAACCCGACTTCTCAGGCCCCTCCTCCTCCGCCCCCCTCCTCCTCGA
>Ga0307512_10001801_pt1 | contig 28968 bp, 25 predicted proteins | sample 14_EM_MG_FD_200267 | JGI IMG/M metagenome (GOLD analysis project Ga0307512, IMG submission 200267) | Populus trichocarpa ectomycorrhiza microbial communities from riparian zone in the Pacific Northwest, United States - 14_EM | ecosystem: Host-associated > Plants > Roots > Unclassified | place... | reverse complement strand
GCCAGTAAAATAGTAATAATATAAGATAAATTAAATATGAATTAAATGCGGGTGGTGGGACCCCCCGAGGACCCCCCCAGGTGGCCAGGGGAGGAATTTCCCACGAGCGATCATTCTCCCAGTATTATTTGATGGGAGGGGCACCAGGGGAAGCCCGGGGGTGCCACGTGATGGGGGAAATAATATTTCCCACGATTGTGGCACCCCGGGACCCCCTGGCCCCAGCAAGCGTGGGAAAAGTATTACCCCCAAGCCGATTATTTTTTTACTCTTATGGGGTATTTAATCGTAAGAGTATTACTATTTCCATAAGGACTCCCGTCAAAAGTGCCTACTGGATGTCAACTGCAACACAACAATGGTTCAGTATGACTTCTACTGCTCCTTGCAGTTGCTATCTTGGTCATCCCCACTAGGTACTCCATTTTTGCTTCAGAGGTCAGTGCCATCCTCACTTATACCTTCACTACCCAGCAAGAGTTTGACTGGATGGTCAGGTATTTTTCAGACAGTTTATTTTGACATGCAACCAGGCATTACTAAGCTTTCCTTCACAGACACAGTGCAGAAATCAAGAAGGAAGCAATTGTGTTATCCAATGTTGGTGAAATCACACTTGATACCACTGTCTAGGAAGAAGAATTGAACCTTTTATTGGGCCAGGTGAGACCTCTTGTCACTACACAGTTTGTCCTCAATCTTACCATGACCAAATCCTGCAGCCATGTCTCATTGGGTTGGCTTTTGTCCTGGCCAAGAACTCTCAAATTGTTGTTTTGGGTGGGGCACCTAACAGGTCTACCCCTTCTATTTGACCCTCCATGATCCATTTGATTGAAGGCTGAGTTCTACATTAGCTTCTGTTGACTGTGTGACAAAAAGAACAATCCAAGTCACACTCTGTAACTCCTTTTAAAAGCAGAATGTGCTCTGCATTGTACACTGCCTCCAAGCCATTTTTGCCTACCACCAAATCTGTGTCTGCAATAATGGGAAAGTGGTGGAATTCAATACCCTGTTGAACTTATTTGCAAGGACTGACAGCCTATTCCATGGAATGTGTGGCAGGAGTGGAATCAACAGAAAGGTGATTCAGGATGCTCAATCAGATGCAGAGAATGGAGAGTGGATTGAATGAAGCAGCCCAGCTTTCTTTTTTCTTTCTCTGTGTTTTCTGCACCCAACAGCCATTGTTTATGTATGCCTTACTCCATCATTTTCAAGGTTTATCATAGTGGTACAAATCAAGCTGGTGCTGAACAGTCTATACAGAACATCAATCAAGTTTACAATTGAACTAGTTTTGAATCTCTGCACCTTTGTCATATCCATGTGAGCTGGGGTTAGGCCCACTGGGAGTTGGAAATGCCTGTGCAACTCTGCTAACAGACCAGAGATCACCAGGGGTTCACATAGTGGCTCATCAACTCCTCTCTAAAAACCTGCTACACCTTGATCTAAGCTCACTCCTGAGATACCCCATCATGTTGAGAAGATTGGTGGGGCTGAGGTGAACATTTAGGAGAGGTTAATTTGGTGAACCCATCAATAAAGACAACTAGCCAATCAATAATATACCCCACCTGCTGCCATGTGCAGGATACTATTTGAAAGGATTTCCCTTCCCCACATCTGCAGCTGAGTGTTGGATACTCTTCATATTATTACACTTTTCATCTCTATATCTGCAGCCAAGGGTCTGATCCAATTGCATTGACAATCATCCTCTTTTCCTTTTTTTTTTTTTTTGGAGAAGGTACATTTGTGAATACACATAGTACAGTATTGGTTGGATAGCATTCATATGCAACCTGGATTATCAGTAGTAGTGAACTTCTACCTGTACTTACTCTTCACATCTACCCACAGCCTTCAGTCAAACATACTGAGTCTGGTTTATAGTGGTGCAATTGGTGATACAAATGAAAACCAACAAAGAAAACACTTGTAGACACTACATATCTCTACTGAGTATATGGTGGAAGTCTAAAATCAAAACCTCTCCAGAACTATAACCAGCAACTAGGTACTGACCATCCCACCGCACATCACTAGGTCTTGCATACTCCCCACTCAATTGAAAAACCCTTTTGCCAGTAACTGTATTCTTGATCCAAGATGAACCATGAATCCACTGTAAAGGATCACCAATAAAATCTAGGTGTGGTCTTTCTGTGGATGGGTCATATGGGATAGGAGAAGAGCTTAGAGTTCCAAAGTCCCACCCCTTCTGAGCTGGTGAGTTCCCAAAGTGAACCAAGACTCTTGAACCATCCATGCAGAGGGAGTCCAGATATGGCATTCCCTCCAACTTCAATTCCACTTCACCCACAGGCTTCCATGACCACATGGACCATGCTTGAATGCTGCTATCAAACAAGCAAAAGACTTTGGACCCATCTCCTGATATCCTAAGGCCTATACACCATAGTTTATCCAGTATATCCAGTATATCCAGTGTTTGAAGGAGTTCCCCTTTTCCAGTGTCCCAGATGTGAATTCCTTTGTTTTTGTACCAGACAAAGATCAATCTGCCATCTATTAGCCTGGTATCACTCCTACCAGGACCCATATCTCCAGTAGCTGGGGTCTGGAAGGTTTCCTTGCAGAGGCCAGTTGAGATATCCCAAGTCTTCATCACTCCATTTGCATCACTTGAGATGGCAATTCCAGCCCTTGCTTGTAGACTGACTGACAGAATTGGGGGTGACATAGATAGAGCAGACTGTTGATCAGCTGTAACTGCATTTGTTGACAAGGTGCTAATTTGCCAGAACTTGACTGATTGATCATCAGATACTGAGATGAGGGAGGAGGGGGAAGAAAACACAATGGAAGCAATGAAATCAGTATGGCCAACAAAGGTCTCAATAAGGTAAGGATTTGGACTGGTAATGTCCCAAACATAGGCAGTTCTACCAGCAGCTGCTACAAAAAGCCTCCCATCAGGTGAGAAACAGCAGTAACAGGCACCATTATCAGCCACATCAAATTCAGCCACAATTGCTCTGGAATCAGAGTTTTGAACTGTGACAACATTCCCATTGCATAAAGCAAACTGAGTGTGGTCTGGGGAGAAAGCAATGTAGGTGCCATCATATGTAGGTGGGATCTGGTGACCATTTGCATCCCACTGCCAGATTTTGTCATGAGATATGGATATGATCTGCTGAGGGTTGGTGGGAGAGAAGCTAACATGGGTCACATAATCCTCCTGCTTTATAATGCAAATGGGCTCCCCTGTCTGAATGTCCCACAAACAAACTGTTTGATCCCAAGATCCTGAGGCAATCCTGGTGTGGTCTGCTGAGATGGAAACAGACAAGACCCCATCACTGTGACCATAGAAGGTCTTGACAACCCCACCAGTCTGTATATCCCAGAGCTTCACAGTCTTGTCATTACTTCCAGATATAAGTGACTTCCCATCTGATAAGAAGGTGAGGCAGATCACAGCATTTGTGTGTCCAGAAAGAATAGCCATCTGGCTACCAGTGATTGTATCAAGGATGATGATATCACCACCTACAGACCCAACTGCAATGGTGTTGTTCCAGTATGAGAGGGCCTGTGTATGGCTGCCCAATAAAACTGTACGGGAACATGTTCCCCATCTGGCTTTTGTTCCTCTAACTATCTTGACCTCATGTGAGATCTCTGTACTGTAGCATTTTTGAAGCCAAGAGGAAGAAGGAGAGAGGGGGAGGACAGAGTGGTATATCTGGGAAGGGGAGTTGCGGATTGTATCAAAGTGTTCCAAGATGAAGTGCTGACTATCATCTACCCACTTGCAGACAAAGCCCCCCTAAACAGGAGGTGAATATATGTTTCAGTAAACAGCATGTTCATAACTCACTGAAATATACCATTGCTGGATATCATTGATAGAATGGACACAGACATCAAGGTTCCTCATGATCGTGAGGACCTCAATCCAGAACAGCAGGTGTGTTGTGAAGAACTTGTCAATTGCCTTCTGCACCTTCTCGGCATCAGGGCCACTGCTGGGGCTCCCCACAAGGTGTTTTGTCCAGAATTGACAGGCATACTCCAATGCATCTCCAATATGTTCCTTTCTGCAACTGGAAACATCATTGACATCACTGAGGTCAGCATAGTCATCTAGGTCACAGATGTTCCTCTTTAACCTCTCTTCCATTAGATGGAGACATGAAAGCAAGACCTCTGTGTGATGAACTGGAGGGTCCACAAAGAATCGAGTGTCTTGACATCTCTTGGGATCCATGAGGAAGTCAGGAAATGATTTGTGGAAAGCATGAATTGAGTCTTCTGTGCCCTCTGGGACAAGGAGGAGAGAATGGAGAGAGTTCAAAGCAGTGGAGATATCAGATGGTGTATCAAAATCAAGGAGGTCTGAAAGGGTCTTCATCGAAAGCGGGTTGAAGGCCAGCAACACTGCTCCAACCACAGTCCTGAAACGGCAATATACTTCCTGGTTGTCTGGTTTCTTGTTGTCTGGACCCACACCATAATATGCGTGCATCAAGATCCCGGTGTAGAGAGTGTCAATACCAGACTCCCCTTCGTGAGCAGTGTTTCGTGGGAGGGAGACGAGGAGCATAAGCCTCTTCGGGGGCTGGTGGTAGAGAGATGCCACGAATTTGACCGCTGTTGATGCGTAGATGAACAAGCCGGCCGCCTTCTCGCAGAGGATATCGATATCGGATGAGCGTGGCCAAGCTTCCGTGACATTGCAATCGCTCCTGTTTTTGGCTATCTCTGTCAAACGTGTTCTGAAGAACAGTTTGATGTCGGTGTCGACCAAGGGGCGTTCGACGTCGTGGAGCTTGAATATTTCCGTGATGGGTCGGAGGGCCGTCAAGCGAAACCCGGACCGGATTCGTTGTTCGGGTCGTCCGGTGATGAAGAACTTGACGTAGGGCATCTTCTCGACATAGCGGGAGAGTATCGATAGGATGGCAGATGCAGGTTCCTCGTCCTTGCACTCGTCTAGAGCGTCAATGATGATCAGAGTCGAGATGTGGATGGTTTTAAGCGGGCCAACGATCAGTTTCTCCATTTGAGAACAAAGGGATTCTTTTCCGACGTCAGGACTCGCAGTCAAGGCCGGAAGTAGCTCCTCTCGGAAACGTGGATAGCGGTGAGCGAGTTGGAAAGCGAGGGTAGGGAAGATGGTCCGGAGGTTGCTCCTGTCGTCAAAATCGCGCGAACAGAAAAAGCTCGCGCCGAGCTTCCCGTCCGCGAAGCTCGTCTCCGCAAACGTTTGCGCGATAGTCGACTTCCCAGTTCCTGCAAGACCGTTGAGCCAGAACACGTGCTTATCCCGCTCGTCATTCAACCAGGATTCAAGCTGGGAGAGGACATCTCTTCTGGTCCCCTTCATGCATCCCTGCCTGTCCCCGCAGAGATATCCAGCGTCTGCGGAGTGGTACATCCCCCTGAGGAGAGTAAGGTCCACTTTACTCTGGTTGCTGGTTACTACACGTAGACAGATGCTCGGGGAGCAAGACTTACAATGAGCCGACAACTCTTGTCATAGATATCTTGTTGCAACGACGTCTGACAGATATTAGGCAAGTTTCAAGCGAGCGTTCTGAAGACGAACCTGATAATCCACCATGGCATCGCGGATATCCTGGACCAGGCCGCCGAGCTTATCCACATCCTGGGTGCTGTTCAGGAACCGTGTGACCTTGCCTCGCTTTTCCAGTGGGATGAGGTCTTGAAGGATATCATCCAGTTTCCTGACAGGTTACGCACGTTAGACTGGCTATTGACCTTGGAGAGGGTGGGTTACCGTTTGAGGACCGTTCTTCTCTCTTCCTCCTTGACTTCACCCTCGGGAAAAGGTTCTCTCAGTGATTCTGCCAGCCGTTCAACTCGAGGTATCAACGATTCTATCATTTGGCGACACGCCATTGTTTGCTAGGATAGCTGTGAGTATCATGGGCGGCACAGTCTGGGAGAGATGGAACATACTTCACAATGACCCAGGATGGCCGAGAGACCTCCCGCAACAGCTTTGAGAGGAGGAAAGGCATCCGCGGATTCTTTCACAAGGTTGATGGCTAACCTGGTTGTTGCGTATGCGGTGGGCTTCCAATCTGATTTGTTCACAGACGCTGCATTCGGGTCAACGGTATGATCTGAGGATTTTTGGCGGTCGCCTTGTCCTATTCTGAAAACAGATCGGAATCGATCAGGAAGAGAGGGGCGGTCTGCGTTGCGCGAAAGAAATGTGGTTAGATAAACCGTTTGGAACTGAACTGTTTGCATACCCTTTGATTCCTGATCGCGAGTGGCCAAGGGACTGGGCACTGGCGGAGTCGAGGTACCGATCCGGAGATCTGGAGTTGATTCCGCGGGACGTGGTGTGGCACTGACAGGATCAGGTTCGCTTTGAACTTCGATAGTGGGGCCGATCTCGCTCCTGGCTTTGCTTGGCCTTCGGCGATTGCCCTTTGGTAGAGGGAGGAGATTTGAAAACTTCATATCGTCGCTGGGACATGCCACCGAGGCGTGACCTCGAAAGCGGACGACCAACCTGGGTCAACTTGTTCCCACGATCACTCGTCTCCTCACACCCGGCCGATCGTATGTCAACGGCAGCTTCGGTTAAAACGTTTGTCACTGGGAGGGTGAAGTAATGTGCATGCTTAGTAGTTTGGCGCGCCCTCCACAGCCAAGTGTGAGGGAGTTTTATTGCTTGGACACTTACAAGCGATCATAAAGACAATCGGCACCATACCCATCAGTAACGCTTCTCTGTTGGTTCGAGGGGAAACATTGGCAGCGGGAGGAAGAAGAGCCCTCCTCTGTTGGTAGAGATTTGCTGAAGTGCAGAAAGGTGTACCTGTAGTTGCGGTGATGGTTCAGAGATGATTCCGTCATTGTGAAATAGGAAGTGATGGAGTATACAGGGTCGTTAAATGCTACGCCATCCACATAAGGAATCGTTTACTGTGAAAAAATCAAAAACGCACACGAAAGTGACAATGCCCAGGAGAACGAGTCCGCATAGTACGAACATTGTTCCGGAATCGTTGAACACATTATCTGGATAAGGGCGTCGTCTGATGCACCCTCGATTCAGCGCGGTGTCAGACTTGCCCTCGGGGTGTTCCTAATTTAAGCATTCTCTGTTATTCTCAACGTACGTGGATTTAACCGAACCAAGGGGTGGGTTCGTCGCGGGAAAACTCGTGGGGATGACAGTACCGACGTCTGGAGGATCGATTTCTGTATGGGATACTTCCACATCTCGTGGACTGTGCCAATACGGATGCTCATTTGCTTTACCCTGTTAATATACGACTCCTGTTCAGGCTGAGGTATGGTCTACTCTCTCACGTAGTGAATCTTCCACTGGGGATCCACAAAACAGAAAATGCGACAGTGTGGACCGGGGAACGGATTGATACCCGGCAAGAGATCTTTGGTGGCCATGCGAATCATCAAATATTTTGCATGGGAGGTAAAGTGTTCCGCCTTTAAATATCTCCCTATATTGCTCGGGTTGCGCCAGAAGCCATATATGAAATGGATTGCCGCATGCCAGAGCAAGGAAATGAGGTGCATTCTACGAACCTTTTTCAGCCTCAGCGCCGCCTACGCTTTACCCGACAGCTTTCTCCGCACGCGTCTTGTGGCGAGGGGGCTCAACAGCGCGATCGCGTTCTTATTACTACTGACCAGTCGGAATAATATATGACGTGTGATCGTCGAGAAGTACGGAACTACCCGTTGCTTTCGCACGATCCCCCGCCTTGTACCAAATCGAACTCGCCCAATCAGAACATTAAATAAAATTTCCGTCGATATGGAGGGATCTTAACACAATATACCGGCGCAAGATGGGTGTCAGTAATGGCACCCGTTGTTGTGGCCAGCGCGCGAGCCGGCTCGCGGAAATTAGATAATCAACGCGTCTACCAAAAAAAGGAAATACGTTTGCTGACAAATCTATGATTTCGAGACCTCGCCTGCAGAGTCTCACAAGCTCGACTAATGAACTTTCCAGAGTGCTTTCTCGCGGCGTCTGTGGTTTGAGACCTATCCTGCTTGTCTCTGCACGAACAAGCAACCTCACAAACAATGTCCCGAGAGGAAATCAACTCGGAACATTCTAACGCCTGAGAACGAATCCTCGACGCATGACTGGGCACCATTTCGACCAAGCATACAGGCCGCGCTCAACAGGAACATCCACACGCACCGTGGTGCGCCAGCCTACGACCGCGTACAGGCCACCTCACCTGTTCCACACTTTACTCCCCTCCCTCCCGATTGCCATAGAATCAACATCTGCTCGACCACACCATTCTCCTCTATTCTCCCTATCAGCCTCCTACACCCAACACGTGCGACAACCGATGGAAGACTCTAAAAAGGGTGAGGGGAGCGAGAGTGAGTCCCCACCTCTGCAAATAGATCCAAAGTGGTACGTTCGATGGGTTACCTTGCTTGCGTCGCTGACCGCCGAGCCGACGTAGCCTCCAAGATGCTCTCAGATCGTTCTTCCAACCCATCCAGACCGGCGATCCACGCCTCGACTTCTACACCATGTACAAGAGGGAGTCGACCGAGTACGATGTGGACTACGTCAAGAAGTATGACGAGGACCTCAACACCACCCTCATATTCGTCCGTCGCTCATTATCTGTACTCGCCAATTATCCGACTTATTCTCACAGGCGGGTCTGTTCTCTGCAATCAGCTCAGCTTTCGTCATCGACACCCATTCGAAGCTCCAACCCGATCCCAACGAACAATCCGCCGCCCTCCTCCGCGCGATCCTCCTCACTCTCAATCAGTCCGCCATCCCCGGTGAGACCCCCACTGTTCCACCTGTTCAGCAAGGTCCGCCGAGCGAGATTGTCACGGTCACCTGTCTGATGTACGCGAGTCTCCTGGTCTCCCTGTTGGCCGCATTCGTTGCGATGCTGGGCAAGCAATGGCTGAACCGGTACCTACGGAATTCGGGCGGGTCGATGATCGAGCGTTGCGGTGACCGTCAACGTAAACGAGACGGTCTCGAGAAATGGCCGTTGCACTCATTCGTCGAGAGTCTTCCGTTGATGCTCCAGGTCGCCCTCTTCCTTCTTGCCTGCGGGCTCTGCCGATATATGTGGTCCATCAATACCTCCGTCGCATACACCCTCATCGGTCTCACCGGGATCGGAGCCGTATTTTACGTCGCAATTGTGATTGCTGGGATGTCATCGTATGGGTGTCCATTCCAAACACCAGTATCGACTGCTCTTCGCAGCTCATGGAAGAAGGTCCGGCGCGGGATGGTCTCCTCTGTTGTTCTCTCCAAACGAGTGCTCTCGCGGACTCACAGGAAATGGAACAGGGGAGTCCGGTCGCTCCTCCGCCGCCAATCTCCACCAACGACGGTGGACATGCGGGTTCACGAATTTAAACCATGGTTGGAGCCGAAGGATCTTGCAATCATTCGTCGAACGAACACCAGTGACGTAGGATGTGTGTCGTGGATCCTCAGATACCTTACCGACCCAGAGGCACTCGACGCTGCTATGCCACTTGCTGGGGAGATTCGATGGTTCGATGATGGAATCAATGTCGACCCTCCCTATGATGAAATTGTGTCTACGTTCAAGGCATGCTTTGATGCCACTAGGACGTTGTATCCCGGGTCGAGGGATAGGGCATACTACTCTGGGCGGGCAATGTTGTGGATCTCCACTCTTGCGAAATGTAAATCTGTGGAGTTTGCAAGAAGGTTCTGTCTACCGAATGTAGAATACACAACCCCGGTTCCTGACCCCGACCTCGAACATCTTCTGCGGATCAACTCTGGGGCTCCAGGTTTCGTTGGTTATATTGAACAGCTTCTCACGGTCAACCCAGGTCACACACACGCACACCTACATTGGATCTCAAATCTACTCTTGCATTATTCCTATTCCTGGGCGGACTTGATCGAATGGCAACATGGGTATATCCTGGACTGTGTTTCCAGAATACATGAGACCAGGACCACCATCCCTCTGAACGCTAGACTCAACCGCCTCCTGGTGTGGCACATCTTCCTTGGATCGCCTGTTGAAGAAGAGGCATTGAAAATCCAAGACAAATCGTATGACATCTCCTATTTTTTCTCCTCAAGTTGCTCACTGCTCTTCACCAGCGATTGCATGGAACTTGTCCTAGATCGAATAGCCCAAGCAGTCATTTCAGCAATCAATGACACCCGCGCTCAACGAGGATTTGTCCCACACATACTGCGCAGCTTAATCAAGCTGAAAACCCGTCCCGAGTGCTTGACGAAGATCGCTTACGAATGGTGCTCCGTAATATACGAGAACCGCGAAACCCTTAAGGATTGGGAGAGTCTTCTCCTTGTCTGTTTGGAGATCGGTTTCCGTCACCTTGATTTTCAGCGCCAATATATCAAAACCAAGATTACTCACACCGAACACCACCGTGGGCTTGTCGATGTGGTTTTGAAGGGTCAGGAAAGCGAAGCGATTGCGGATCTTCTCCATGCCTGGACCACGAGATCCAACTTCCATGGACCGGCACGCAAATTACTCGGCTTCTGTGCAGGGCACCTCGCTGGTCTTCACAACCTGGTTCCGTTCTCCTCAAGGTTGCGGCGACTGGTCATACGCTCCGTCGAGGTCATCGGTTGTGAGAGATTCGAGGGGGTAGGGGCAGAGAGGTTTGTTGAATTGCTGAACCGTCTCCATGTTACAATCGAGGATATGGACGAGCCGTACAGATGGAAAGAACTCCTCCTGGATATTATCCGATCCCCCGAGGGAACCCAACACCTATCGCATTGGTACTGGGAGCTACTAGCGGAGTTCGCAGTTTCGGCTAAATGGCTTGGGTGGCTTGACCCCGCACACGATCTGCGAACCGTAACGTTCCTCACAGAAGCGAAGGAATGGAGCAAGTTGGAGTGCTGGATGGGAATCGTCTGGATTTTAGTGCCACGGGAGGAAAATGCGATGGCTGCAGGGGACTTGCATCATTCGATGCTACTCCTATTCCGCCAACGACCTGGGGCTGTTCAGAAGCTCGAGCAATGGATGGAACGGTGGAGCCAACAACAGCCTTTCAATCGTATTCCTGAGTCATTCGAACAAATCTGCAAACAAGCGCACGAAGCCGCACAACAGGACACACCGTGAATTTCCTTTTGCACTCACCAGATATACTCTGAATCTCACGCGCGATTTCGTTTTGTTTTAGGCCGGTTTTATCCACCGACGAAGGAGTTGAAGAACCCGCCCATTCATCGCCGCCCGGAGGCGATAAATTCTGGGAGTCACTAGCTTACCATGTCTCCTGATGTTTGAATCGTATGGCTGTTGTACCCACTCATTTTGTGCTCGTTCTGCCAATTCTCGGTACATCAAGACCGCCTTCCATTACGGTCATTTTCAATTGTAGACATGATACGACTGATGTATTCGCCTGTCCAACATAGCTGTTGCTTCCCGATTTCTCTCTCCATAACCTCCAATGCAGCGAACGCCATCTCCCTCACATGCCCAGGTCTTTTTTGAACATCTTAACCTGAACCAACAATATCAGCCGTCCGGAACGAGGCTCTGGTGTAAGGAATGGGCGATCGGCTCAGACTCAAAACTTGACCTCAGGCCAGTGCCCCCACGGTTGGCAGCAGCGTTCATGGTTGTCGTGAACCCTCAGTTCGTGGAGTACCACAAGCCCGAATTTCGAGCAACGGACAAGGCGAGCATCAAACGGGTTCTGTCTACTTTTCGGGGGTGGAGTACATTAATGCACGAGTGACCTGATAGTGCATTTTTGTCGTGAAATGGACGGCACGGTGATTCGGGAGGCAAGGTGATTGACAGGCTGGACGTCCGCAACCGAACCCATTCACCAGAAACGTATGTGATGGTAGTCGTTGGAAGATTCGCTCTGCATTGTTGCCAACGTAAGTTATAGAGTTGCTAGAGCGAGGTCACTCAGGCGTAAGATGATCGAGCCTGCGAGGCCACCGCCAGAATCCATTTCCGCCCTCTTCACTTCCATGACTTAATCAACCGCAGGAGAGGTACGGTTGTCGTCGTTGAGGTAGTGTATTAGACTTGTTAGTGTATACCGCGACGATCACTGATACGGTATACAAACACAAAGGATCCTTATGGCTACTCGACATTCAAGTGATTGAAATCGATGACACTCGCCCTTTCGAGGGGGACATTCGACACGCTCGAGATCTATTCGCCGCGCATTTATGAAACCTTGCTTCTAAGATTACGGGTGAATTCTTGGAGAACTCCAAGATGAGGTAGCACAGAGAGTGAGGGAAGTCTTCCAGCTCTGGCCAGACGGAGAGCTTGGAGTGTTGAAGGGCGAGACCTTCCACGGTGCATACTATCGCATTTGCATCCCATCTAATCGGAGTGAAGACTTTCAAGTACTAACGTTTGGCTGTAGCTGTAGTATATAGTACACGATGGAATTCAAATAAAAAAGACACGCTTCCGACAAGGTTTTAAAAGGAGACCTCATAATGTACACATAACAACGTATATTCTGGCTGGGTGGGAGTGATGAGGATTAATTGAAGGTGGGAACGTCATAAGTTCCAGCGGAATCTACATAGAAGGAAATGTGTAAACAAGCCCGCGTATGACACCAAGCGATCGGCAAAACTCACCAACACCGTGCTCGAAGATATACTTCTGATCACGTTTCATCCTTCCTTGCAACTCCCCACTGAGCTCCATCGACCTCAGCGCAACCCGCTCATTGAAAAAAGCCGCTCCCCTGACAGCTTCTCCAGCGACGTGGTACCTCGACACGTGATTCCTCAACATCATATCGAACGGGGTAGTCGTACTTCCTTCCTCCCTATAACCCTCGATGTGCATTCTCTCCGCTCCCTTGCGGCCAAACACCAATCCGGCCACGTCATGTGGGTAGCCGTGATAGTTAACGACGATCTTCTTGTCCTTGGTGAACAGGTTCTCGAAGTCGGTGTCCGAGAGAGCATGTGGGTGAGAACCGAAGGGTCCAAGGACCATCAGATCGGTGACATTCACAACCCTCACGCGAAGCTCTGGGGCGATCTTGCGAAGAAGAGCGGCGGCAGCGATGACTTCGAACGTGACCTCTGTACCGATACCAACGAGGACGATATCTGGACGAAGACCTTCATCAGTGGAGCAAAACCTCCAGACGCTGGCACCAGCCCGGCAGTGGATCTCAGCCTCCTCCGGACTAAGCCAAACAGCTGTGGGATGCTTCGAGCCCACCATGAGATTGACATAGTTCTTAGAGTTGATGCAGTGAGCGATCGTGCTCAAGAAGCAGTTAGCATCTGGCGGAAGGTATACACGGGCGGCGTCGGCCTTGAGGTTGAGGACGGCTCCGATGAAAGACGGATTTTGATGAGAGAAACCGTTATGTTCCTGACGAGTCCAGGTGGAAGTCTCGAGGTAGTTAATGGAGGCGTTGGGGACACGGAAGTTGGTTTCCTTGGCCATCTTGACGAACTTGGCATATTGGACCATCATCGTCTGCGCGATACCGATGAAGGCCTCGTAAGACGGGAACAGAGCGGTGCGTCCTGTCATCGTGTAACCCTGAAGCATCCCTGAAAGCGGCCATGTCAGCAGATACTAATGATGGAATGTTCATTTTGACTGGCCTTGGCAAGTATGTTCACTCAAAATCTCGACAACTCGTCCACCCTTACCGAAAGAGCACTCGTCCCACTGGAAGTTTCTGCCCGTGTTCTCGAATACTGCAGCAAGCTTATTACTCTCGAGCTCATCGGGGGAGAAGATCCTAGTGCTTGTCGGGTTCGCGAGGAAGACCTTGTCCATGTACTTGCCCACTAAGCGCATACACGACTCGTCGCTACCCTTCGCAACTGCCAACTCCTTCCAATCAGGAACCACGATGGGTTCGCGTCCAGCATAAGTCTCCTTGACCTGACCGAGACGCTTCTCCTTATCCTGGGGGACGACAGAGAGGACCTCGTCGATGGGCCTTCCCTTTTCAGTAAAGAGTTCAGCAGGGTCGTACGACGAGAGCCACTTCTGGAGGGCCTTCAAGCCTTCAGCGTCCGTCTTAGCGTCGGGAACGGGAACTTGGTGGGAGCGGAAGGATCCCTCGATAAATTCACCCTTGTACGTCGCGGGGGCGCCCATGCCCTGTGGAGGCGGAGATTTGCTATCAATAATAAATAATCGTTGCGGATCACACGTACCTTCGGAGTACGGAGGATAATAACAGGCCATCTCGGTTTGAAGATGGGCTTGCCCTCGCGAGCGGCCTTTTGGATCGATCGAATGACACCCAGAGCCCACTGGAGAGAACCAGCCAAATCCTGATCGATGTTTGCAAGATCATTTCCTACGATCCTAACCTGGTAGCCGTAACCAGTGAAAAGGGCAATGATTTCCTTGTCGTCCATGCACCCGTAGATGGTTCGCTCGCTAATCTTGAAACCGTTCACATGGACGATTGGCAGAACAGCTCCAGACTCCTTCGGATCGATGTACTTGGCGGCATGCCAAGCGCTGTAAACTTTGGGTTAGCTCGTGGTCGGTTTGCAATGAGGAATCTACTGACGCGGCTGTGGGTCCTGTTTCAGCTTCGCCGTCGCCGATGATCACCGGGACAATTAACTCCGGCTTGTCCATGACTGCACCGAAAGCAACGGCAAGAGCATAACCGAGTTCACCACCCTCATGAATTGATCCTGGAACCTCAGCGTTGATGTGGGAGGGGAAACCACTTGGGGTAGAGAAACCAGCGATCAGGTTCTTGAGACCGGTTTTGTCGAGGCTATATTGAGGGAAGAACTTGGCGAGGGAGCCCTCGATCCACAGAGCGGCGAGAATAGCAGGTGCACCGTGTCCTGGTAGAGGAATTAGTGACGGGAAAGGCGCATATAGTAAGAGGGTAGTGACGTACCAGGACCAACGACGAAGATCATCTTCTCGTTTTGCTTCCTGATGAGCATGTTCAGGTGCGCATAGGTCAGGACCAATCCGGGACAGGTTCCCCAGTGTCCAAGCAACCTCGGTTTGATATCCTCAGGCTTGATCTTACGTTCGAGCAAGACGTTGTCCTTGAGGAAGATCATAGCCGCCGCAATGTAGTCGGTGGCACGACGGTACTTTTTAATCGCCTGAAGCTCCTCTGGGGTGAGTGTATTGGCATATTCGAGGCTGACATGATATTGGAGGATGGAGTCCGGAAGTCGAGACTTCCCGGGTGGGGGGTTGGAGCAGTCGAGTATTTCTCCTGGCATTACGGGCTGTAGAAATGAAGATACCGATAAGAGATAAGAAAGGAATTGCAGGTGAGTGAATGATGATCAAAGTACCCCTGACCTTGACACTTTATACCCATAACAGGGGACAGCGGGCCAATGCGGAGTATCGGCTCTAGACCGCATCGCGAACCCCTAGAACGAACGTCCAGGGTATCGAGACCAGGGGGGCCGAATGAGACTACTCGGTCTGGTCTATTCCGAGTCCATGCGGTCGATAACGCGTAGTGGCCGCCACGTTGCTGCCGAGGCGTGGCCAGGCGTGGCCTCGAGCGCGAACGTGGGTCAATATTCCCACGGTCACTCATCTTTCACCAGGCTACTCGTATGCCTGGAACACTGGGTGGATGGTTCACATGGTGTGGCCTCAGCGTGCACCCTCAAATGTCCGCGAGTGCTGGAGGTGAAAGAGCGAACCAAATTGTCTTATAATGATCACAACCTTGTGCATGCTTGATGGTTTTATACATTTGTGAAGGTGTTGTCTACCAGTTTCAGGTGGGTAGATCAGCAAAGTCTTGTTATTCCCCCGAGCCGCCCGCGTCATTCCAAAGGAATAAGTCTTGGGACTCCTCCATAGTCAAGTGCGATGAACTTCCATTGCCTGAAAACTCTGGAATACTTCTCACCCGCCGGGGGGAGGCTCTCGATGCCACCCTTCCCTCAGTTCAGCCCTGATTGTGCCAATCTTTATCCCGGGTTTTCACTCATCTGATGTCTTCAAACAGTTGACATCTTGCGCTCGAAAGTTATCCATTGGCCGTCTCTTTCGCTCACGGCAACAACTTAGTCCCCACGGGTCCTAACCGGCCAAGGGAAATCGACTTCGACGACTCTTTGAGCATCATCGATACGTGGAAGGTAGTCATCTACCTCCCAGGACGGGAAAGGTCAAGGCTGTTTGTGTTTCTAACTTAGTAATCGAACGCTTACAAGCGATCATCAAGACAACCAGCACAATTCCCACCCGTGGCATTCTGTTGATCCGAGAAGACCCAGGACAACAATATCAGCAGGTGGGGAAGAAGAGCTCTGTGTTGGTAGAGATCTGCTGAAGCGCAAAAAAGTGTACCTGTAGATGTAGGCGTGTATGATTCCGAGTTAGCTCTGCGCAGCTCGTGCTCTACGAATTAAAAGGGGAAAATGATTCGGCCCGGGCTCGAACCGGGGACCTTCTGTGTGTTAGACAGATGCGATAACCAACTACGCCACCGAACCTCCGTGGGGATCGCCACCTTTGGACAGCGCCGACACCCTGATGTGGATGAATTCGTCGCTTAGAAGATCGTCGTCTCTTCCCTCCCACATTAGACCTCCATCTTTCCCCTCTCCTCTTAAACCCCGCCGCGATGCCTAGAGTCAATGTTCCCCCCGCCCTCGGGTGGCGAAGGTCAAGGAGGCGATGACGTCAACGAGCGAGGAGATCCTCCGACTCAGGTCAGTCGGCTGCTAAGCGTTCAGCAAATTGTCCACTGACCACAAATACGCAGTCAGGGGAATGGCCTGGAAGACGCCGTAATCATGAGTTTGTGCATGCCACCCTTCTCATCCATCCTCAAACTTCATCATACATAGGTCCAAGAATGGCACCACGTACTGAGGACCACGACATGGCGCGCAGCAAACCTTCTGAACAAGTGTACCCTGGTGTATCGGCTTCCTTCGGAGCTCCTGACGAGGATTTTCAATCTCGTTGATCATGATTCCGAAGAATGCTCTCATCCATATCCCACAGTTCAAAGACCCCGACACCGTCCACCTATCTCTCCGCTCTTCCCGCATCGAAGTGGTCGCCACTAATCGCTATAGTCATGCGTTCGAGTTCTCATAGTTCATTAGGTGTAACTTGAGCTTCGACCCGCTGCAACACCTGGGAGTGGGCATCATTTACATCAAACCCCACTTGGACCGAGGGATGACCCTCAAGCGACTTGGCGAAGACTCGGTGTTGTTCCAATTTTTCAGGTCCCTCGCCACGGTCCAAGTGCTTGAATTCGATGGGACAATTACGGATGATGTCCAGGGCGTCCTCTCCGTAACTGACGTCTCTCCAAGGCTGAAGGTCATTCGGGTTGCAATTAGTCGGGATGACTGCAAAAGGTCTCTCCAACTGCTCGCTGCTGTCTCGAAGCTGCGCATGGAGGAGGGAGACCCGCTCACGACGATAGAACGACATGTGCTGGAAAGTGAGGACGGGTTGGAGATGTCGCACGAGGGCATACAGAATTTCTTGTCTAAATAATTTGTTTCTTCGCTGAATGTTTTAAGGTATTCCTACACGTGTGCTTTGTTGTACCAGGCGGAAATCACGTAGTCGCCTCTTGCAACGGCTTCGCTATTCGCCGCTGCACACCTGATCACCTTCTCAACCTGGCGCCCACCTCACCATTCCCCGCAATATGGCATGTCGGTTTCACGTACGTCCCCGCCAAACACGACGTCGACATACCCGGTATGGCGAATCAAAGGGGGTGGCTTTAACAACCCCGGTGCAATGTGAAATACAGACCCATGTCCCTGCGTTCGAAATTTAATATATCGGCGGCCTTTCCTGCAGTGGTTTCCTAGTTTTACCTAAGGATCCCCGGAGACTGATGCAGTAATAAGGCGTATTGAAGTGAGTAAGGAGCATTTGGTGGATTTGATATGGTCTGCAGGTACAGTTAATTCACAAGGCTGTGTCCTCGTTAAACCACACCAACACCTCGCGCTCAGCCCTTTGTTTTCCCCTGTTCTATGTATTTTGCAACGCAAACGGGCTACAGTGGTTAGTGCCCTACATAGTTTATTTGGTGATTTATCTCTCACCGATATGTCGAGAACAGGTGTCCTTGGGGGACAGACGCGAGCATCCACATCCAATCTCAGCGCTTGTGGAGGCGATGAATCCTATCGCGAATTACAAGTTACGAGATTCACTGATGGACCCGCGTTTCGTGAAGTTAACACGCCTTTCGCAGCCGAGGACTTGAGTCACACATCGCCAGGATCTTCGACAGGCTCACCGCGATCATGAAATAATCTCCACTGACCAAGGACCAGCTCAACCGTGCATTCTCTGCGATGACCTTGATTGGACTTTTTCCTCGTCGGGATATTACTCGGAGGAGTTACGTTCTGTTGCACGTCGTCATGCATACTCCCGTCTCGTACGACTTCACGACGAAGGAGAAATGAGAAGCGGCCCGTCTCACGTTGTACGGTGCATACAAATTGGACAAGTCTTTACCCCGGGTCAAGGACCCTTAGGATATCCTCACCTTCCTCAACTATCACTTCGATTTGGCCTCCATAAGTTCGGGATGCGAGTGGGATATACCGATCCGGAACGGCTTGCGTGCGTTGGCGTACACTCCCGACCAGAGACGATTGACGCTCTCAGCAAGTTTGACCCCACAGAACCTTCGTCTGTTCGCGGTATCTGCTGCGTGTACCAACAGCACAACCATTCCAGCTTCGCAAGGCTGCCTTGTTCCTCCTCCCCCGCATTGGCGATAGATGGTTCAACGCCGATTATCGACCAGATGAGAAAATTCCGTATTGACTGGGCGCAGAACATCGATAGCGTCGAGCATACCAACGATGTCCAGAAAGCCACTCTCGTCGTTCTCTTCGGAATGATTAACTCTCCGCACTGGCGCCCGCATGTCGTCACGAAGAAGTGGAACCTTCTGGAGTACTTTGCCGCTGTTCCTGGCAATTCCCCGCCTCTCCGCCGTTGTCTCGACAATCCAGAGTTAATGGGTATTGTTGGCGATGTGGAAGAGCCTGCGGCCATGGTTTTGTGGCTTGCGATCCTGTGGTTGAAGTATAACGAGTTGGTACCTGAGGTCAGGGAGGAGTTGGATGCTGCTACGAAGGCCGTGGCTCAGGGAAACAGGAAGACTGATTTGGACATGTAACTCTCGATTGTCGATGCGGAGGAGGCGTCGAAGGCGTATAATACCTCGTCGACGGACCCTGCTGCTGTCGCGTTCAGGAAGAAGATCGATAACATCAAGCAGTCGAAGGAGATGTTGTGGTCGGTCAAGAAATTGCCGTCGTACACGAATGCAGTTGCTGGCCCGAGTAGAGCCCCGAGAGAATGAGTTGGAAATTCGATAAATGGTTTCGGGTTGCTTTTATCCTTCTTACCATCGTTTTTCGCTGGGTGTAGAATTAGTGCTTGTGATACGATTAAAACAATCTGAGATTCAGTGTAACTCGAAGCCCGGTGGCGACACCCACCCACACTCCGAGTCAGTATCGGTTACAACATTGCCATATACATCTTGCGCTCACACCTCGATCATCAAAACCCGTACGGCACCGGTGGAATCCAAATAAATGCCGATGGGGTCCTTCCCATGCCTATACGTAAACCACCAAGATGCAGAACGTCGTACGGCGTGTCAAATTTTCAACCAGGAGCCGAGAGCTATGTTATCCTCCAAGTCGGTTCTCCGTGAGGACGTACGCGACCGTAAACGGACCTCCTCGACAGACGAAGCAGCGTACGGCGCTGCTCTTGGCTGGCACAGCAATTTTTAGCGCGACTACTGGGTATCTTTTGGCAAATCGCTGTTCGGAGAAGCCTGGTAGCACGGCCACGGATTTGGAGAACACGCGATACGGCACTCCGGAGGACTTCCGCAAAGCAATAGAAGAGCTCAAAGCAGCATTCCCGGAGCCTGGGGCGGTTTCCGATGATCCGGTCGTGGTCACACCATATGGGTTCTCCCAGAACGATTATCATCCTGGTGGGCCTGCACGCTCGTGGCACGTTTCGTGTGTGCTGACGCATTAGAGTCCAGTCTCAAACCACACTGTCGTCGTTCACCCTGAAACAACCGAGGACGTGGCAAGGATTGTCAAAATCGCAGTCAAGTACAAGATGCCCGTGACACCGTACTCTGGAGGGACGAGCCTAGAAGGGAATTTCAGAGCTGTACGACCTGCTGTGTTTTTCTCTCAAGTCATCCCGATTGCTTAATCGCGGTCATTTTCCATCCGCAGCACCCGGTCGGTGGTATATGCATTGATTTGTCCAGGATGGACAAGATTCTTGAGATTCACGGTAGGAAATAACTAGAGTTGCACACCATTTGGACTCACTGTTCCACCTAGAGGAGGACTCCGATCTCGTCTGTCAGGCAGGGGCTCGGTGGATGGATGTAAACGAGATTCTAAAAGAAAGAGGTGGGTTTGGGATACATCTTTGTTGTTTCCTGCTAAGCCCGAGTATCCAGGTATTCCTTTGTTCTTCCCGGTAAGTGTTGGGTGATTTTTTTTGCATCGAGAGATGTTTTCGAAACTGTTGTAGCTCGATCCGGGCCCAGGAGCTACGATGGGAGGTATCGTAAGCACTGGTGGTTCTGGAAGTGAGTTTCGATATTTCACACCGAGTCTAACCTTGTTTTACCTATTGTCGCAGCGAACGCAGTTCGATATGGGACTGCCAAGGCTGAATGGTTCCTCAACATTGTAACGTTCTTTCACGAAATCGCCTTCCAAGAGTTTGATGAACAATACACAGACAGTGGTGCTCCCGAGTGGTGAAACCATCAAGACTCGTTCGAGAGCCCGCAAGTCCGCCGTTGGGCCTGATCTGACAAAGTTATTCATCGGCGCAGAAGGGACGCTTGGAATTGTTACCGAAGGTGTGTTGATCCGTGTGAAGGCAACTTTGCACTGAACTGACACCCAGTATTTCAGTGACGGTGAGACTCGCCCCGCTACTCAAGACTGATGTCGCCGTCGTCCAATTCCCCGACGTGCGGACAGCGACTGCAGCGGTGAAGGACATCCTGAACAAGGGTGTCGGGATCCGTCCGTGTGATTGCCCTCTGCCACTTGATCTTGCCACTGACCCGGTCCACAGAGTGCATTGAGCTCCTCGACGATCAAGCCATGAGTGCAATCAATGCATACGGACAATCAGTCCGGAAATGGGCGGCAAAGGATTCACTATTCATCAAGTTCCAGGGATCAACTGATTCCTCGATCTCCGAATCCGTCAGGCTGACCAAAGAAATAGCAAAGCGACACGGGGCAACGACTTTTGAGACTGCCAAGAATCTGCGAGAAGCGGAAGACTTATGGGCGGATAGGAAAAATGTGCACTTTGCGGGCTTGGCACTCTTGCCTGGCTGCAAGAGCTGGCCGACGGATGTCTGGTAGGTGCCTTTAGGATTCTAATAGACTTTGGCCCTGACCAGCGACCAGTGTCCCAGTTTCAAAGTTGCCCGAGTTGGTTTATGAGTCAAAAAAGGACATCACTGAGTCCGGACTTTTGAGCATCATTGGTGGACATGTGTACGTATGTTCATGCTCATTCGATGTAAACTAAACCGCTCATTATACATGACCCTACGTAGGGGCGATGGTGATTAACATAACGAGTGTCTCTCCCATGATACTGACTTTTATCAGGAAACTTCCACGCGCAATTGATATTTACCTCTGATGCAGACATGGACAAGGTCAGAGAAATTGTCAAGCGAATGGTTAAGCGTGCTATTGCGCTCGGAGGAACCTGCACCGGGGAACACGGAGTAGGAATTGGAAAGCGGGAGTACCTTTATGAGGAACTTGGGTATGGTACTGTTGAGCTGATGAAGACAATCAAGAAAACCATTGATCCATATAACCTGTTCAACCCTGGGAAGGCTTGTTGTGTGTTTGTGTTCACAAATAACTGCCTTGTACTGAATTTGTGCAGTTATACCCAGACTTGCCACCCCAACATGTTGGGGGAGGCTCTCATGATGGTTGATAATATTACTGGCTACTTGTATGTAGGAAAAATACATCATGCATTAGACTACCAAAACTTGAGATTCTTTGCAGGACACCATGGTTATGCAGGTTGCCTATCTGCTGTATGATAGACATTGTTTATAAGAGTTCCCCCTCCCATGTCTGCAGCTAAACACCAGGTGTTCCTCATATTTACTCTTCATCTAGTTCCTCACATTTACTCTTCATCTATACACCTGGAGTCAAATTTCAGATTCAACTGTTTTAACCACCATCCCTTTCCCTTTTATTTGTGGGGATATAAGCCATTGTATTTGTGAATATCATATTGTACAGTGTAAATAGTACAACACAGACTATTGGTATCCACTAGTCTTTAGTTAAATACACTGAGTCTGGTTTGCAGTGGTGTAATCAGTGAGGCAAGTAAAAGTCAGTAAAGAAAAACCCATACACTATGTTTCTCTACTGAGTACATAATGAAAATCCAAAATCAAAACCTCCCCAGAATGATAGCCAGCAACTAGGTACTGACCATCCCACTGTACATTGATAGGTTTTGCATACTCTCCACTCAATTGAAAAACCTTGTTGCCAGTGGCTGTATCCTTAATCCAAGATGGACTATCAGCCTGCCATAGAGTACTGTGAATAAAATCTAGGGGTAATCTTTCTGCAGATAGATCATATTGGACAGGGGAAGAGTCTAAAGTTCCAAAATCCCATCCCTCCTTTGCTGATGAGCCCTCAAAACAAATCAAGACTCTTGAGCCATCCATGCAGAGAGAGTCCAGATATGTTGTTCCCTCAAAACCCACCTCCACCTCACCCACAAGTTTCCATGACTGCATAGACCATGCTTGAATGTTTCTCCCAAGCAAGCAAAAAACCTTGGACCCATCTCCTGATATCCTAAGGCCCTCACACCATGATGAGCCCAATTCATCCAGTGTTTGGAGAAGTTCCCCTTTGCTAGTGTCCCAGATGTGAATCTTCTTGTCTTCATGCCAGACAAAGATTAACTTGTCATCTATTAACCTGGCATCACCAAAGTCTGTGTCATTGGTAGCTGGGACTTGGAGTGATTCCTTGCAGAGACCAGTTGAGAGATCCCAGGTCTTCACTACTCCATCTTCATCACTTGAGACAGCAATCCCAGCCCTTGCTTGTAAACTAACAGACATAATTGGAGGTGAGGTAAGGGAAGTGGACTCCAAATCAGTTGCAGTTGGGTCTGTTGACAAAGTGCTAATTTGCCAGAATTTGACTGATTCATCATAGGATACTGAGATGAGGGAGGAGGGAGAGGAAAACACAAGGGAGGCAATGAAATCAGTATGGCCAATAAAGGTCTCAACAAGGTGAGGGCTAGGGCTGGCAATGTTCCAAACATAGGCAGTGTCTCCAGCTGCTGCTGCAACAAGCCTTCCATCAGGGGAGAAACAGCAGTGACTGGTATCATCATCAGCCACATCAAATTCAGCCACAATTGCTCTGGAATCAGAGTTTTGAACTGTGATGACATTCCCATTGCATAGAGCAAACTGAGTGTGGTCTGGGGAGAAAGCAATGTAGGTACCATCATATGTGGGTGGGATCTGGTGACCATTGGCATCCCACTGCCAGATTTTTCTATGAGATATGGATATGATGTGCTGAGGGTTGGTAGGAGAGAAGCTAACATGGGACACAGTATCCTCCTGCTTTATAGTGTAAATGGGTTCCCCTGTCTGAATATCCCACAAATGAACTGTGTGATCTCCAGATCCTGAGGCAATCCTGGTGTGGTCTGCTGAGATGGAAACAGACCAAACCAACTTGGTGTGACCATGGAAAGTCTTGACAACCCCACCAGTCTGTATATCCCAGAGTTTCACAGTGTTGTCATCACTTCCAGATATAAGTGACTTCCCATCCAGTGAGAAGGTGAGACAGTTCACTTGATTTGCATGTTCAGAAAGAACAGCCATCTGGCTACCAGTGATTGCATCAAGGATGATAATATCTCCACCCCAAGACCCAACTGCAATGGTGTTGTTCTGGTATGAGAGGGCTAGTGGACGGCTATCCAAGGAAACTGTGCGGGAACATGTTCCCCACCCAGCTTTGGTTCCCTTAACCATCTTGACCTCATGTATGAACTCTGTACTGTAATATTTTTGAAGCCAAGAGGAAGAAGGGGAGAGGGGGAGGGCAGAATGATATATCTGGGAAGGGAGGTTGTAGATTGTATCAAAGTGTTTTAAGATGAAATGCTGGCTATCATTTACCCACTTGCAGACAAAGCCCCCCTAAACAAGAGGTGAATATATGTTTCAGTAAATAGTATGTTCACACTCACTGAAATATACCATTGCTGGATATCATTGATGGAATGGACACATACATCAAGGTTCCTCATGATGGTAAGGACCTCAATCCAAAACAGCAGGTGTGTTGTAAAGAACTTGTCAATTGCCTTCTGCACTTGCTCAGCATCAGGGCCACTACTGGGGCTCCCCATGAGGTGTTTTGTCCAGAATTGACAGGCATATTCCAATGCATCTCCAATATATTCCTTCCTTCGAGCAAAAAGATCATTGACATTGCTGAGGTCAGCATAGTCATCCAGATTGCAGATATTCCTCTTTAACCTCTCTTCCATCAGATGGAGGCATGAAAGCAAAATTTCTGTGTGATGGACGGAAGGGTGCACAAGGAATTGAGTGTCTTGACATCTCTTGGGGTCCACGAGGAAGTCAGGAAATGATTTGTGGAATGCACGAATTGAGTCTTCTGTGCCCTCTGGGACAAGGAGGAGAGAATGGAGAGAATTCAAGGCAGTGGAGATATCGGATGGTGTGTCAAAATCATGTAGGAGTGATGAAAGGCTCTCCATTGAAAGTGGATTGAAGGCTAGCAACACTGCTCCAACCACAGACCTGAAACGGCGATATACTTCTTGGTTGTCTTGTTTCTGGCTGTCTGGACCCATGTCATGGTATGCGTGCCTCAGGATCTCGGTGTAGAGAGTGTCAATACCAGACTCCCCTTCGTGGGCAGTGCTTTGTGGGAGGGAGACGAGGATAGTGAGCCTCTTTGGGGGCTGGTGATGCGGGGATGCCACAAATTTGACGACTGTCGATGCGTAAATAAACAAACCGGCCGCCTTCTCGCAGAGGATATTGATATCGGATGAGCGTGGCCAATCCTCGGTGACATCGCAGTGACTCCGGTTTCTGGCTATATCGGTTAAACGCGTTCGAAAGAACAGTTTGATGTCGATGTCGACCACAGGGCGTTGGACATTGTGGAGTTTGAATACTTCCGTAATGGGTCTCAGGGCCGCCAAACGAAATCCGGAGCGGATTCGCGGTTCGGGTCGTCCAGTGATAAAGAATTTGACGTGGGGTATCTGCTCGACATAGCGGGAGAGTATTGATAGGATGGCAGAGGCAGGTTCCTCGTCCTTGCACTCGTCGAGGGCATCGATGATGAGTAGAGTAGAGATGCGGGTAGCCTTGAGCGGACCAACGATGAGCCTTTCTACTTGTGAACAGAGGGTCTCCCGTCCAGCATCAGGGTTGGCCCTCAGGACTCGAAGCAGCCCCTCTCGAAAAGGTGGGTACCGGTAGGCGAGCTGGAAGGCGAGGGTTGGAAAGATTGCCTGAAGATTGCTCCTGTCCTCGAAGTCTCGCGAGCAAAAGAAGCTGGCGCCAAGCCTGCCATCTGCAAAGCTCATCTCGGCGAACGTTTGGGCGATGGTCGATTTCCCCGTCCCTGCAAGGCCGTTCAGCCAGAGGACGCGTTGATCTTGCTCGTCCGTCAACCAATGTTCAAGCTGGAGGAGGACCTCCTCCCTTGTTCCCTTCATGCACCCTTGCCTATTCCCGGAACGGTGACCAGCGTCTGCGGTGTGATGCATACCGTTGAGAAGGGTGCGGTCCACCGTTTCCTGTTCGTTGGTTACTACACGTAGACGGATGGTTAGAGAGTAAGACTCACAATCAACCGGCAACTTTTCTCATATATATCTTGTTGTAAGGACGTCTAGCGCAGACGTTAGGAAAGGCGGAGACGAGCACTGAGCACGAACCTGATAATCCATTATGGCGTCACGGATGTCCTCAACCAGGCCGCTAAGATTATCCGTATCCTTGGTGCTATTTAGGAACTGCGTGACCTTGCCCTGCTGTTCCAGTGGGACGAGGTCTCGAAGAATTCCATCCAGTTTCCTAGCAAGTTGTGCGCATCAGACCAGGTACCAACGTTGGAGAGGGCAGGTTACCGTTTGAGTATCATCCTCCTTTCTTCCTCGTCGATCTCACCCTCGGGAACTGGCGCGCTCAGTCGTTCTGCCAGCCCTTCAACTCTGGGTATCAACGCTTCTATCGTTCGGCGACACGCCATTGTTTGCTAGGATGGCTTTAAGTATTGTGGGCGGCACAGTCTGGGAGATGAAATATACTTCGCAATGATTCAGGATGGCCGAAAGGCCTCCCGCAACGGATTTGAGAGGGGGGAACACGTCCGAAGATTCTCTCACCAGGTTGATGGCTAGCTTGGTTGTGGTATACGCGGTGGACTTCCAATCCGATTTGCTCTCAGGTGCTGCTCCTAAGTTAGTGGTATGATCTGAAGATTTTTGGAGGCTGCTTTGGTCTCTTTGGGGAACGGATATAATTTGATTGGAAACGATGCCAGGATCTGTGATACACGAAAGGGTGTGCTCAGATGAGTCGTTCGGGATGAAGTTGTTCACATACCGTTTGTTTCTTGATCACGGGGGGTCAAGGGACTGGGCGTTGGCAAAGTCGGGGTGTCAATCCGAAGATCTGGAGTTGATTCCGCATGACGTGGTACCAGACCGACTCCGCTCTGGCTTTCGATGGGTCCAATCTCGCTCCTGGCCTTGCTTCGCGCTCGACGTTTGCTTTTTGGTAGACAGAGAAAATTTAAAAACTTCATTTCGTCGCTGAGTCGGTGTTGGTGGTGTAATGACAGATAGCTGGCCTCGTGGCTTTCGTTCCATTCCGAGCCAACACTAAGCGCACAGTATTTTTGTCCTTATGCGGACATCCAAACCGGTTCCTCTGGCTTCCAGTTTCCCCCGCCGCACGAGAAAAGCTTCATCTCCTGCTAGTTACTCTCGCATATTTTGGCGTGACCGGTGGTATACTGCCCTTCGTTTAATCCAAGTTCGCATCTTTTCTTGTGTTCGCAGTACTACCCAATCCCGACACCTGTTTCCCGACCACTTGAATTTCCACCACCCGTGGTAGGCTGGAGTCCAGCCTCAAGTTCAGAGGCAGGGAGGGCGCAGGGAGGGCGCAGTTCAGGGGGGGGATGCCTCTGAATTACCTGCGGTCCCGGTCGGACGCAATCGCCCGCAATCGACGAGTCCTGGCGACGGTCAGCCGGAGTCCGCGTGTGGTACTTCATATCCTCGTGGGTACGACCTCTATTAGGTCCCCCAACGTAGCTGGTCCTTATCCTATTTCCTGCACCCCAATGGCACTCGGCATCAACGGTCCCCCCGCAGGTTTTTCACTCCCTTGTGGGTGCAGTGCAACCTTGTACGACGCACTGAAATTCGTGATCTCTTCCACCAGCCCCCAAACCGCGGCTAGCTCGGCGGTATTTTATGTGTCCAGACGTTCCGGCATCTCCGGTTTTCGGCATCACGTTTTTACTTCACCAAACGAGACGTGGGGTTTGGAATCATGTCACTTGTTTGGAGTTCTTCAACATCAACACTTGGATGTCGACCGGTTGCCCCCTCACCACTCGCTAGTGGAATTTAGCAGCGTCTCGCCCCACAATCTATCTACATCCGACATTCTCCAACATGCTCTGTTCCACCACTATCGCTGTCGCAGCTTTGTCCCCGGTTTCCTTCATCCGCGCTGACACTGGGTACTTGACAAAGCGACTGCGCTTTTATGTGGCCCTACACTTGTATCGTGAGTCCATAACTTTGCTAGCGTGCACTCGCATGCGATTATTTACCCAATCCTACATGGACCACCGTGCTCTGATTACAGATAGTGATAGCCGTCTGCAAGAGGTCGCACAACAACTCCCGACTTACCGATGGTTGAAATCAGGGGTGAAAAGTTGGGATGTCAGTGGCAGCTGGTCGAACGGTTGGAGGTCGAAACCGGGTCGTACAGTTGACTCCGAGCATGGAGGATCACCGGGCTCGTAGTTCGAACGACTTGCGCCTTCTCTTGCCCTTCCCCTCAAAGGACCAAGCAACAGCCACCATCCTAATCGTGCGGTTTCAGGTGTTTCTAGAAGGACACGCCAAGCACCCGCCGACGGACGGGCCGATCCGTGACTCTGTGCGACACCACCACTACTCGATACTCCCCGAACTCGTGAGAGTCATAAGTGGGCTGTAAGTAGAGCGCGGTAGGATATGTGGCGTTATTCTACCTAGAGGTGGAATCACCAACCGCTGAATTGTAGAACACCGAGCTCATTTTTGAGGACAACGAGAACAAATGTTCCAAAGCTGCCCACCTCACCTTTCCTGGGGTCGTCGCCATACCCGAGCGATTTTTATTACGGATCAGCCTGAATTCTCCCGAGTAGCTTGATCACCGTTCTTCGGAATTCTTTCAGAAGTGACTCCCCACTCTCTTTCGTCCTCTCGTCTCCGATTCTTCTTTTTGAGACTCGTTTCCATGCTCCACTGCTGAATAAACATCACTGATATTCCACCTGGACACCTTGCCACGGAATCATGGATGTCTCAAACAGAACACCCAACACGTAATGATCACGCGAAGTATAAATGAGGTGTGCCGCGTGCACGGGACAATTGACGCCAGCCACGGGATTTCCAACAGCCACCATGTTCAGGAAACCGCTCGTAGATTTCAACGCCAGAGGCTTTGGTACGTTTCTAGAAACCCACTTCGTTGGCTGGAATGACATCCTCTGAATTTTATATATAGTTCCGTTGCGGGCAT
>Ga0307512_10001800_pt1 | contig 28987 bp, 29 predicted proteins | sample 14_EM_MG_FD_200267 | JGI IMG/M metagenome (GOLD analysis project Ga0307512, IMG submission 200267) | Populus trichocarpa ectomycorrhiza microbial communities from riparian zone in the Pacific Northwest, United States - 14_EM | ecosystem: Host-associated > Plants > Roots > Unclassified | place... | reverse complement strand
AAATGAATGATTGCATATTGTTGATACAGCCATGGCAAAATGAGCGTCAATGGAGCGTCAACGATTTTTGGTCATGCGTCCTGGGAAATAACACCTCCGATAGGTTGTATTCAGTCACAAAGGAATTTTTGGCCGCCTTTATACGCAAAACAGACAGCAATACCCTCCCTGCCCCGTCATGAAAATGAGCGTCAACGGAGCATCAACGATTTTTGGTCATGTGTCCTGGGAAATCACACCTCAGATAGGTTGTACTCAGTCATAAAAGAATTTTTGGCTGCCTTTATAGTCAAAACAGATAGCGATACCCTCCCTGCCCCATCGTGAAAATGAGCGTCAACGGAGCGTCAACGATTGTTGGTCATGTATCATGGGCAATCTGGCGGGCGACAGGTTGCACATTGTCATAAACTGATTATTGACTGCCTTTATAGGCAAAAGTGAAAGTGAAACGCTTCCTGGCCCATCTTCAAAATGAGCGTCAACAGAGTGTCAACGATTGTTGGCCTTCCATCATGGTCAATCACAGTGTGATGTGGCGGTTATTGTCAATATATATCGTTTTGACTGTTATTATACTCTAAAAGGCTCAAGAATACTTAGTGGTAGCTCAGTAAATGAAATAAGTTGTTACTGTCCCAGGGGATGTGCCTAGAATATCCCCTACATATATGCCTATAAAGGCTTTTATATCATTCTTTATGGATGTTTGTGATCACACACCACTCATATTACCGAAGATGCAAGACCATATATCGTTGACGCTCTGTTGACGCTCATTTTCAGGATGTAGTTGGGCGCTTGAGTATTCTTGTTTTGCACATCAAGGCGGCTAATAGGTCGAAAACGAACCGTGACGTACCATGTTCAATATTTTATGATTAACAGTCGCATATCTGAATGCGACCATAAATGTGAAACCCGAAACGCAGAACAGGAGATTGGAACCGACGGGTCTAGCCAAACCTGGCGAAACCCGCAGGTTGACGGGTATGTGTCCGGGTTTGCCCCGCCAAGAGTCTGCGGGTCGGGTTTTTGGCCGGTTCTTGAACCGAACCGACCCGTTTTTGCGGTCCAAACCCGGACCGCTGGCGGGTTACCCGGACCCATTGCTAACACTAATTGGGTATTCCTTTTCGCCAGAACTCGCATAACGCCATCCATATGATCGAACATGTCATTGTATACTGTGATGAGGCGATGCAGAGTAACAGTATGCCATCTCGACATCCAAAGGGTCCAGGATCGGAATGGCCTTAAGACATCCATGACATACTTGATCCTGGTCCATTCATCTTATGTTGTGAAGAGTTGCTGGAATGAGCTGTATTTTGAGTTCTTGAGCCACTCGCGGGTGAATTCTTGTGATCTGTAGGCTAGCTCAAGCAACTCTAGTGTAGAGTTCCACCGCATTTTCACATCCATAATATGTAGTACAGTGATGTGTACTGAAGCATTTTGACAGTCATTAAGCTCGTTTCGATGACCAGGTGTCAGCGTAATCAATACCGCAAGCATTTGCCGCTATACAAAGGTCAGTTTCCGTACTTTCAAAAATTCTTCACATACACACTTTCCCAATTATCTTCGCTAAACCTGGCTTCATGGCCGACACCTTGTTGATTCTAGCATTGCCTTCCTTTCGGAGACTTTGACTCTTCATAATCTCTGTGCTGTCATTCTCTCGAAATTGTTGATCACGCTCATGCACTTCCCAAGACTTGGTGAAGTCTTTTACCCCGAGACTGCTCATGAATGCACCTAAAGCAAGCTGAATGACATGCGTCATACATGGTATGTGGTTTCGCAAGGCAGGCCATTCGATTCCGGAGGCTACAAGTGATGACTGTAGTTCCCGGGGCATAGAGTAATTTGATGAAGCATTATCAGTCGTAATTCGAAGTAAACAGCTGTTGGTAAGCTCAAAACGCTCAAGAACCTGTTTCACATGTATGGCTAGCCTTGCCCCAGTATGTTTACCATTGGCCTATTGTCCTCCGTTAGCTTTTGTAATAGGAAAAGGAGTGGTAATCAATCCCATTGAACGCAAGTTGCACTTCATGCAATGCCAAATTTGGATCCATATAATAAGACAGGACTGACTATGGCCAGGAGTCGGTGAGGTCAACCCTTCTGGAGCTGAGCTAACTTTATTTCTTGCAGGCAATTGCGTCTTCATTGCATCCACTGTCAGTGAATATTCCCTCCGGCAAACGTTGCTATGAGTGCTGGTGGACTGTATCACAAGAACGCCGTGTAGTGCGTTATACGACCGTTATAGCTCCAGCTTTTATATAGCATTCCATCAATGGTGAGCCGAAAGAAATCCTAACATCAGGTAGCGATTCCAGGTGTCTTGGTGGAATTCAGCAGTTTCAAAGTCTTTATCAGCCAGTTAAGATTGTTTTGTCTGCCATCACAGTTGATATGGGTAAGGTCTGAGTGTCAAATACTAATGACAATTGGGACCGTACAATTGTAATTCCTCGACTTCATTGTCTCTTCAGGACGGCCAAAGCTGTTTCATGGACCATTGACATAGTTAATACAGACACTTCTGACTCTGTTCATTCGTTTAACTTTGGGATGTGCGTTTTTGCCATCAAGTGTTCCCCCATTGAGCTGGTACCATTTTCTGATGGATGACGTAGAACTTGGTGACAAACAATACATATGATGCCAGGGCTCCCTGTCTCCTCAATTCCACAGTGCAAATAGAATCACCATGATGGGGCATGTCAAGAATTATTCCATGCAATTGCAAGCTTCGAGTCCACATTCATAGAAGTCCACCTAGCATCAAATCTGATTCGGAGGGTCAGGTCGTTCAAATCACGAAATCAAGACATGTTCATTTTTGGAAGATATAATAACCTCTAGCAACGAGGTGTTTATAGATTTTGAATCGGAAATGACCTTGGGAATTTGATCGCTGTGTAATTTGAGTTGAATGACAGTGAAAAGCTATGATATCGTATAGTAAGCTGCTGGTTCTTGAATAATGACTCTAGAACCATTAGCTAGAGAAAAGTAAAACCAGCCATGGACGCTAATTTTTACGAGGCGGAAGTGATATTGTAAGTAACATTTTTGCCTTTAAAGGCAGCCAATACAATGATTGTGGTGGGATACAGTGGCACAGACACTTGATTGTCGAAGATGCAAGACGAAACATCGTTGACACTCCATTGATACTCAGTTTTGGGTGGTGAAAGGGATAAGCCTACTACGGTTTTTGCCCATAATGGCGGCCACCGTATTGGTTATACTATAAAGTCTTTGTACAGCGCATGGATTATCCATGATGGAAGACCAATAATTGTTGACGCTCTGTTGACGCTGATTTTTAGGAGGTAGTGGCGATATCATTTGCATCATTTTTGCCGTGAAACGCAGCCAACACGATCTTTATGTGATGATATTGATCAATAGCCCTGGGATTATCCGTGTTACAAGTCTAAAAATCATTGACGCTCTGTTGACGCTCATTATGAAGATGCGGCAATGAATGTGCCGCATACATTTTTGGCTAGAATGTCGTCCAATGGTGTATCTTTGGCAACCTGGGACTATGTAGGATGTATGATTGCTGAAAGTGTAGGACTAAAAATCGTTGCCACTCCGTTCACGCTCAATTTTAGGAGGTGGTAGGGATATCGTCTGCATCATTTTCAGGAGGTGGTAGCGATATTGTTTGCATCATTTTTGCTGACAAAGGAAGCCAATACGATCAGTATGTGACAATTTCGAGGAACCGCCCTGCGATTATCCATGTTACAAGTCTAAAAATTGTTGACGCTTCATTGACACTGATTTTTAAGATCTGGCAATGACCGTGTCGCGTACTGTTTCAGCTTAAAAGACGCCCAACAGTATATCTTTGGCAATATGGGACTATGCAGCATGAATGATCGCTGAAAGTGTAAGACTAAAAATCGTTGATGCTCCCTTGATGCTGATTTTTTCGAGGTGATAGTGATATCATTTCCATCCATTTCAGGAGGTGGTAGCGATATAGTTTGCATCAGGTTTGCCGACAGAGGAAGCCAATACAATCATGATGTAATGATTTCGATGAATAGCGCTGGGAGTATCCATGTTTCAAGTCTAAACATTGTTGAGGATGCGTTGACGCTCATTTGTATGATGTGGTAACAAGTTTGTCCCGTACCTTTTTTGCTAAAATGATGCTCAACCATTTGTCTTTGGCAACAAGGAACTATTCAGCAGGTATGATCGGTCAAAGTGTAGGACTAAAAATCGTCGACGCTCTGTTGGGGCATACATTGAACACAGCCTAACCGTCATTGTATGTTCAATAACTGTATGATATAAATCAAATAATGATTATTGACAACCAATAGATCATTTCTATATATGATCATTGGCATCCAGAACCTTCGTGGCCTCACAATTTCGGAACCACCACCATACGTGTTATTTGAGTGATGGATGACGTAGCCAGTGCGCATTGCTGCCCTTTCGGCCAGCAATTCACAGAATGTTGATTTGTAGACCAATTTTGGATTAGAATAGCCCCACGTTCTCACCTGTCCTGATCCAGCTCCTTTTCGTCAATCTGCATGACATCCCATAAAGAATCTTTCAAATCTCAACCATTTGCACCAGGTCTGCGCGGAGAGTTATGCAGTTGGACGCTTGGGTGAATGCAGCATGACCGTCATCATATAGAGAGATTCGTATCGCGCACTGACCACTCATTCTAAAACTCGTATGACATCACTCACTTCAATTTGATTAGTCAGTTTCGTCACTGTTTCAGTTTGTGCTTTCCAACTGATCCGAAACCGTAAAGCACTATGGGGTTTGTTGATCGTCATGCAGCCAAATGAGAACATTTGGACTTTCGCAAGGTACATACCACCCTTATATGTGCACAGACGAATTATCATGTCTCACAGTTTGGTCACTCAAATCAAGTAAAAGCTAACACCTAGCAAAATATGTTGAAGAATTGCTATTCAACTTGATATGACATCAAAAATAGCAATTTGCCTATCTATTCTTCCGGTGACGAACATGCCATCACCATTTCTTCGTCCGAATCGGATATCTACATGGTGATTAGCTAGACAGGAAAATGCAGTGGTGAAGGCTTACGGGTTAAATAGAATCCGCTTTCTCCATCAGTGACGAATCGGGCTCCAGATCGGGCCGAAGTGACCCTATGCATGTATTCGACTGTGGTCTCCCAGAGTGTTACCAACGGGTTCAGGTAAACCACCCGCGGTCAGGGTTTTGACCTGCGGTTCGGTTTGGTTTGTTTCCACAACCGGCCAAAAACCCGAACTGGTTTTGTTTTGGAGGGTTGTTACCTGGCCCAGACATAGAACCGCAGCTATTTGGCCGGGTTGGAACCGAACCGCTGTTCCAAATTTACTGTTCACACCGCTTTGGCTCCAATTTAGTATGTGAGTACTGATCATACTGCAACATGATCAGTACGTAGATTATGCAGAATTATGACCTCTTTCACCTGTAGCATTCAGATTTGCGATCCGACTGATATTCGTTGAGTGGCTGTGAAAAAAGGCGCAATTAAAAGCAAAATTCGCGGGTTTTTGATCGCGACTCCACGAATATTGGTAGGATTGCATATCTGAAAGCCGGAGGTGATAGAGCTCGTAAAACTGCACAATCTATGTACTGATCATGTCACAATACAATCAGAACTCAAATACTCAATTGGAGCCAAAGATGTGAGGTTGAAATGCCGGGTTTTTGGTGGTAAAACCGGCCCAATTGCAAAGGTCTGGGTTTTCGTGTGGTACAAACCGTTGCAACGGTTCGGTTCCGGTCCCAACCCTAACCCGGAACCGTTCTAGCGGGTTGGAACCATTGCTAACACTAGTCTCCCAGAACCTAGCCTCCTATGACTACTTCCGGGTCGAGAAGTTCCTTGCGGCATTTGCGATATTCCGGGGTAGATACCAAAAGAATGCATAGGTTCCCCAAATGTTGAAGGTGCAGGATGTACTGCATCGTCGTCTGTATGCGGTTTGACGGGTGCCGGAACGTTAAATTCGGAAGTGCCCTACCTCTTGTCACGTTCACGAGTTTAGTCGGCCGCATCCCCCCATCCAGGTTTTGTCAATTCATCAAGCTACATCTGCTTCTGTGGAAATCTCTCCAGGCACTGCTGTACTGTTTCCGAGATTGTGACCATCACCCAGCCGAGTTCATCATCTTTGCTTGGCTTGCAGTGCTCAGTATCTTCATCCTCTTCCTCATCCTCCTCATCGCCCGAACTTGCAAGATTGCTCAGACTGTCTCGGATAGCATCCAACAGCTCTTCAAACCTTTGTCTGGGCTCCCTGGATGTCAATCCCCCGCTTTCAGCACTTCTCATATCTTCCTGCTCCTGGTTAATTGCGGTCTCTGCATCCTCAACTCGCTTTCCTGCCCCAGCAGTTTCTCCCTCCACATAATCCTTGATCCATGCCTCTTTCTCTGTATTGTTCAAAATGTTCCTTTCTTATCTTCTCCCTGCCGCGAGGTTCATTTTTGGATCACAAGCTACGCAATGCACCTAGGGCTCGGACTCATTCAGCTTCCAAGGCGCTCTTGCCTACATTCCCTTGATGACGTCATTGTGTGGATTGAATTGTCGATTTGCAGTACTTGCCAGCTGGAAGTGGTGAAAAGTTCTGTTTCGGATCATTGACCATAGAGGTTTGTGTTGACTTTGTTGTTGTGCGAGATGTTGGATATTGCAAGATCTGGATGATATGGAGGCAAACTGCGTCTTTTATGTCAAGGTTGGTACTTTTGATCATCTTCAATAACGAAAATCAACGATTTGATCGTTAGTAAAATGAGAGTAGTTATGGTAACAACACAGTATGACTCGATTTTCAGCGTCAGTTTCATGTAAGATCCTTAGGATTTCTTGAGACAAACATCACCAGACGTCCTTTCCCTCACAGCATATCCTGGGTATATCAGACAATTGTGAGATTTCAGCAGTCGTAAACTACTATTAATTCTTGTACACAAACAAGCAACATCGGACCTCGTAATTGCAAATCGCGGAATGGTCAGAAACCCCTGCAATCAGCAATCAAACGCAGCATGACTTAACATGAGTGAAACGTGCAACTTGGCTGTTAGTTATTTCATTATGACTTGTAGCGAAGTATATATTCCTCAGGACTTGCCACTTCTTTTCATTATCATCTTCCTCTCCTATTCAACACCAGCGGATACCAGGTACAGAATCAGCTCAGCCAGGTGAGAACGGCACCGAACCAGGCAGAGGAAAGGGCGGTACACCCAATACATCACTCTCCAGCACGCAGCAAGAATGCAGACACAAGTTTGTTCACCGCAAAGCTGCCAATGCAGCCACCAAAAATATCTCTGAGGATGTACATTTAAAGCTCATTCGTAAAACTGAAAGCAGCAGGAATAAGACACAGCACGCGATTGGATGTGAGTACAATCATATCAGGGTCAGGGATGGGCAATTAACTGTGTAATGTACTGCGGGTATAAGTAAGGAGCTCTGTGACCATTTCATTTCCGCCCGTAACGGGAGAGCTCCATGGTCCACCAAGTTATTTGTCCGCACAGTCTGCGAAATGGAACAACATGATGTCATCAGCTCTGCGATGTTTGCAGACGAATTTCGTGATAAGCGTCCCCGGGTGTGGTCAAAACAGGTGTCAATAAGCTTACAGGAAGCTATGGAATGGTATATGGTGGAGGTCATTGCTGAATCTCATTACTAGATGCTGCAACTAATTTCTTGTAGATTTTCAACACGTCTGCAACAATGGCAGGGACAGGAGGTCGGGTACAGCTCGAACAGTCTGACATGCACCTTGCACTGAATATGGCCAAAATCGCCAAAGGGGGGTTTTTGCGCGCCGCCATAGTGGAAACGCAATATCTGATCAAGAAACCTCAGGCTGAAGTCAAAGAAGAGAAGAAGAGGGGTGTCGAGTTTCCTGGGCATACAAAGGTGAAGGCTGCGATGGAATGACACCCGGCTATGATTAAACAGAACCACACAGACGGCTGTCTTCCTTGCCACAATGGCACAGCGAGCAATCCCCAGACAGGCTGGAGGGGAAAAGGAACGGGTGCTCCTCCACCAGTACGACACAGACATCGGACACCAGAAGAGACGCCATCTCCGCCTGCAACCCCATCGCCACCTGGAACCCCATCTCCGCCCGGAATGACACCTGCACCACCCAGTCTGATACAGGGCACTCATAGATCGCACACTGACTATTTGCCAGCCGCAAATCCGGATTCACGTGTTCCTCTTCCCAAGACTCAACCGGTCAATCGTGATGCATTAGCCGAGGATAGCTTAAACAATGAAGATTTTGATCCCGAATCGCTGACTGATGAACGAACATCATGTGTTTAGTACACCATCTGCGGTGTCTGAATGCTGCTAAAATACATATTGAAACAAGAGCAGCCGATTGAACATACATGTCGGTGGAAACAAGCATTGATTGAAAGGAACGTGATTTTTACGGCATTATAATCCACATTTTGCGCATGCTTTAAAGTATATTTTAATGGCTAAATTTATATGTATTACTAAAGAACAATGTGGTGATCACGGACAAAGTACATGAAGACGCTAGAATGGCTGCGAAAACATTGTGAATGATAAACTATGCCCAATTGAATGATTACATATTGTGGATACGCCCATGGCAAATTGAGCATCAACGGAGCATCAACGATTTCTGATTTTGCATCGTTGGTAATCTGAGTTGTGAATTGTTGCACACTGTTATAAACGGCGTATTGGCAGCGTTGATTGGCAAGATGGTAGGCAGTAGGGGCGCTAACCCCTTGTGACAATGAGCGTCAACGCTGCATCAAAGATATTTTGATATGCATTTTGGGTTATCTGAATGGCAATGTCTGACAATAATTCATATCATATGTACTGGCTGCCGTTTGAGTCAAAACAGTGCAGGATATCTTCGTTACGCCATCATGACAATGAGCGTCAATGGAGTGTCAACCGTTTTTGATCTCGTAAGTCAGGTAATGAAAATGTCATTTGGTGGTAGTTAAGTATAATAGCGGTATTAGCGGCCTGTATTTGCAAAAGAGGAAGGTGCACGGTCTCTGCCCCATTCTGACAATGAGTGTCGTCAGAGCCTCAACGATTTTTCGTCTTGTAAGTCAGGTAATTGGAAATTGATTTGTTTGCTGTTATGCATAACCGACCTATTGGCAGCCTTTGTAGGGATAACAGGATGCGCTACTGTCACTTCCCGATTGTGCAAACTTTGTTATACCATCATGAAATTGAGCGTCAACAGAGTGTCAACAATATTTGGCCTTGCATATTGGGTAATCATGGCATCACGCGGAAATGAAAGATTATAACAGATGTATAGAGCACCTTATAGGCAAAAATTGAAAATGTAGAAGGAGAAACACGGATTCCAAAATAATCGATATTGCAAACTGCGAAATATCCAAACAGTGATTCTGAGGTGTTAAATAAGCGGTTTTGGTAAAATGCAATTATCAGGCACCAATAACAAGAGCATTAAATGAATCTACAAATGGACCTGCTGGACAACCTGCTGACAATCCGCCCAATTCAGATGGGTTTCTGGATTTCCATTGAAATGTACCTAAATTGATGGTTCAGGTCAATTGATGACCAAGACAGCAAATTTTGCAATGGTTCGGTTCCCATCCGGACCTGGACCTGAAACGACGATCCAGAACCGTTTCCACCACTAATTCGGGGGAACAGAGTCTACTCTGAGGTGTTGAGTTGTGGTCCAACATAGTAGGAAGTCCGTATGTAGTGTTAGCAACAGTATCGGACGGTGACTTCAGGTCCAGATCCGTGTCCAAACTGAACCACTCCTAAATTGGCGGTCTGCGTCATCAATACACCTAAATCGTCAATTCAGGTATGGTTCGATGGTAAACTCCAAAGCCGCCAGAATTGGGCGTGATGTATGCTGGTCACCCAGCTTGTGCATCTATAGATTCATATTAGGCTCTTGTATTTGCAGTGAGTTAATAATATCTTATCAAAATTGAGTGTTCAGCGACCATTGATGCTCTTTTGCATGTTGTGCAGTTTGCCATATCGATTAAGTTGGTATCGGTGTTTCACCTTTGATATATGGTATTGTAGCTTATCGAGGAGGTGAATAATACAGTTACGCGCGAGAAGATGCGCGCAATGCCTTGATTACGAAATATGCAAGATCTAAAATTGTTGACGCTCCGTTATCCCGCATTTTCAGGATTCGGAACGGAGTTTGATGCTGGCGTTTTTGATTCCAACGGCTGCCAATATCTCATAAATAGATGTTGAGAACCAATCGGAACATGAATTACGCATGATGCAAAGCCATCAATCGTTGACTCTCCATGGATGCTCATTCTCAGAATTGGGCAGTGATTGTGCTACTATCTCTTTCGAATATATGGGTTGCAAATATGTCCGTTATGAATAACAACGACCAAGTCACTGGTGAATTACCATACTTACAAGACCACAAATTGTTGACTCTCCATTGAAGTTCATTTCAATGTATTGTCCTTTGAACATCTGCTGCCCTCAGAAATAGTTTTAATCATGATTTGACTTTATTGGTTGAGTTTCTGACAGATTGAGACTCGGCCCTGTGGCAAGGTAGAGCGGAGTAATATTCTTGCACTGTTCACTGACACGACTAAACATGGTGGATCTTGGGAAAAGATTCATTCCGCCTGCTAGATATCTGTTTATCAACTGATATTCACAATGAACTGCTCACCAATCACCCAGAATATATCTCCAACTCAAACTCTCGGTCAAGCTACATAAAGAAGCTGGTGAAGCATTGATGCATTCTGTCCTACTTTTTCTTCACTCATATATTTCTCCTCATTTCTATTGAATTGACCTTCACCACTGCCTTTTCAGCCTTTCTCTTTGACTTCCGTGTTGGCCTAACCAATCTGTGAACATTAGGCGCAGCATTCACATCCTGCTGTGCTGGGCCTTCCGGATCCTCAATGCCATTGTTTTGCTGTCTATCAGATACATCGTCTGCCGCACAATCATCTTTGCTGTCATTTGGATTATCCAAGTCACGATTCCAGTTTAGACAATTTTTGGTGTCCGAAATACTTTCATGTGTGCTATCCTCATCACTTTCGATTGGATGAGTGTTGATTCTCCGGATTGGACAGACATTTAATATTTCAGTTCGTCCTTCAGGGAGGTCCTTTCTAGAAACAGCTGGTGGCAAACGTGAACTTTCTGACAATGTAAATGCAGCTGCACAATCATGTTGAATGAGTGATGAAGAGGCTTTGACGATCTCTTCGTTGTCTGATATGTATCCAACAGCTGTCATCTGCTTGTTTTGAGCGTGAGATTCCTTCTTTGTAGAAAGTATGTTCTGGCTGCCATGCCACATCTCCAAAAAGTGGTGGACCTTGCCCATTCTGCGCAAATTCCTTTCCTCCGCCTCTTTCATCCTGTCTGAGATGTTTTCAGTTTTCATTGTATCCGATACTGAGTTCTCACGCACCAACATCGCGTTTCTGGCTGGAGCAAACTGCCTAACAACCACTGTTTCGCGAAGGGTCTGCCCTATGGTTTTTGACTGCCTTCAGTCAATGACATTTCGGCCAAGGGAAAAACTGGACTCCACTCAGATACCATGTGGCGTGATAGATAATCTGTCGCATGCCACATTGGACAGATCCACGTACTTTCAGTGCGTTGCCTCTTGTTGGCGCCACCACTCGGTTATGTCCGGTATTCAAAATGTATTCCTAATCTCCTTTGGGTCGGAGTGGTAATCATTAAGATTTGGGTTAATTCACGCCCAGTTATTTGCTGCTTCAGGTGGAGATTTCAAATAAAGGCTTGCAGCATTCAATAAGTGTGCTGTGTAATCGCTACATCTCGGTGTTGTCTTGGCCACTATGTGAGGGGTTAAGTATTCCTCATAATCGCTGGACAAATCATATGGATCAAAGGACGATTCACAGGATGCAGAAGCAGTTGCAGAGGGGATGAAATGCTACTCAGCAAGCTTTCGAGTTTATTGACCAGCACACATTGATGTTTGGCACAGTATTGATTCTCAACGCACTGCAGACAGGCCTCTTGGTATTTGATAGTATGGGATGTCTCGTCCTCAGGATTGAAATCCATTCCCTGGTGCCACTGTCTAAACGATCTCAACTTCCAGAAAGGATCGAGGATAGGTGCAGAAATGAAAAGCATGCCCATCATTGGAGTCACTTCAGCAAATTATTTGAACAGCTTCTGTCCAGCGAACTTCACAGCAAAGAACAAGTTCTCCTTCCATTGAGTCATCTTCTTAGCCAAAGCTCGCATCATGCCATCCATATGATCGAACATGTCATTGTACACTGTAATAACATGATGCAATGTGACTGTATGCTTCTTCGACATCCGCAGGGTCCAATATCGCAATGGCCCTTTCACTTCCGTGATATACTTTACAATGGTCCATTCATCTTGAGTTAAGAAAAGTGGCCGGTAATCATGGTATTTTGGATTTTGCAGTCACTTGCGTCTGAATTCCAATAATTGGTAGGCGCCTCAAGGAACTCCGGTGTTGAGTTCCAACGTTTGTTCATATGCATAATCAGAAGTACCGCGATGCGGACTATGGATTTGTCACAGTAAATGAGCTCGTTTCGACGACCCGGTGTCAGCGTAATCATTACCACAACCAGTCTCTGCCATATGAAGGTCACTTTCAGAACTTTCAAAGTATCATGAAATACATATTTTCTCAATTATCTTTGCTAAACCTGGTCTCATGGCCGACACGTTATTGATTCTAGCATTGCCCTCCTGTTGACGACTTTGACTCGTCCCGATATCTATGCCTTCATTCTCCCCAAATCATGGAGCGCACTCATGGGCTTCCCATGACTTGGGGCGCCCTTTTACACCGAGACTGCTCATGAATGCATCTAAAGCCACCTGTATGACATGGGCCATGCATGGTATATGGTTCCTCAATGCAGGCAACTCGATTCCAGCGACCTCAAGTGTTGATTGCCGCTCGCATGTCATCAAATACCTTGCGGACTCATTATCAGTGGTGATACCAAGCCGACGGCTGTCGGTAAGCTCAAAACAAGCAAGCATGTCCTCGAAATGCACAGCTAGCCTTGTTCCACTATGTTGGCCCTTGACCTATCATCGTTAATTATCTTTTGAAACCGGAAAACAATAAGTGATCAACATCTTCAAAAGCTAGTTGAACTTCACCCAATGCCCAATTTCGATCAATATAGTTAGCAATGACTGACATTATGGCTAGTTTATTCATTGTGGTCCAATCTGTCCATAGCTAAACAAATATTTTTTCGTGATGGCAATTGCTTCTTCATTGCATCCAAGGTCAGTGCAGATTACCTCTGTGAAATGTTGCTAAGGGTCATAGCGGACGACAGCACTAGGTCATCGTGTAAAGCCTTAGATGACCCTCATAGCTCCAGATTTAATATAGAGTGCAGTGGAACATGAGCCGAAACAAATCCTAACATGAAGTAGTCAATCCACATGTCTTGGTGAAGTTTGGAAGTTTCAAAATCTTTAGCTACCAGGTGGGTACATTGTGTCTGTCATTTTGGTCAAAATGGATTAACCGGGATGTCCAATATGATTTGCCTCTGTGAACTTGCTATTGTGATTCTTCAACTTCGTTGCCTCTTCAGGTTGGCCAAAGCTGTCTCATCGACCGTTGAACTAGTCAATTCAGTTACCTCTGACTCTGTTAATTCGTTTAACTTCGCGATGTGAGCTTTCCCCAGGCAGCCTTTCCCATTGGGCTGGTCCCATGTTCCGATGGATGGCGAAGAACTTGATGACAAATGATACTTATTTTACCAGGGCTGCCTGGCTGCTCAATTCGACAGTGTGAATAGAATCGCCATGAAGGCGTATGACTAGAGGTATTCCAAGCAATAGGCTGCTTCGAGCCTACATTCTTTAAAGCCCACCCAGCATCAAAGATGGTTTGTAAAGTAAGGTTGCTCAAATCACAAATAAAGACACATTGGTATTTGGAAGGGATCATAACTGCAAGGAAACAGGTGTTCAAAGATTTTCAATCCGACCTTGCGGGAAGAATCAGAAAGCAGGGTAATGAGGCAAGAAAGACTGCTGAAAGTGATGTTACAGTATAGCAGACTGCGGGTTCGTAAATATTGACTCTACAACTACAAGCAAAAAAATCAGATCTGTTAGACATTGCATTCATATTGGTAAAGTTGTATACAAGGACAGATTGCAAAGACTGACAGTGTAAAACTAGATTTAGGAACAGCACAACGCAGTTCATTGCTGTGTAGTGAACTGAACTTCCACAAAAATTGTTGACTCTCCGTGGGAACTCCATTGTGGGGGGCGGATGGGATATTGTCAGTAGCATTTATGCCAATAAAGACTGCCGATAGATTCATTGTGGGTTATCTGTGTTTCATTGCCATTAGATTATCCAAGATGCACTATCAAAAATCGTTGACGCGCCGTTGACACTCCCCTGATAATCTGTTGACACTAATTTTGGGACCTGGTTATGATCTTGTCCCAAGCATTTGTGCCTAGTTAGGCTGTCGGTAGGTCGATTATTGATCAATGAAGTCGCACAGCCCCTTCATGTTCCATGATGCAAGGCCTAACAACATTGACGCTCCTTTGACGCTGATTTTCAGAGCGTAGTGGAGATGTCGTCGAAAACATTTTTGCCAAGAAAGGCGGCCGATAGTTCGAGTATGGGTTGATGTCACTGCACAGCCCTTGCATGTTCCAGGATGCAAGGCCAAAAGTCGCTGATGCTCTGTTGACAATCATTTTTAGAACATAGTAGCATTGTTGTAGCAAACATTTTTGCATAGAAAGGTGGCCGATAGTTTGATTATGGATTAATGTTCCCGCACGGCCTAGTGATTTTTTATGATGCATTGTCAAATGTCGTTGACGCTCAGTTGACCCTCATTTTGAGGACATAGTATGGATGTTGCAACAATGATATTTGCCTAGAAAGGCGGCTGATAGTTCGATTATGAATGAATGTCACAGCACAGCCCTCTTCATGTTCCATGATGCATTGCCAAAAATCGTTGACCCTGGGTTGACGCTGCATTGATGCTCATTTTCAGGATGTGGCAATGAATGTGTCATATGCCGTTTTCACTATCACGCCGACCAATATATTCACTTTCAAACAATGTCACAATGCAGCCCATTGATAGCTGAATGTGTAAGACTAGGAATCGTTGACACTGTGTTGACAATCACATTAATAAAATCGAAACAGCCTTTGTACTCTCAATAATTGTATGCAAGCAATCACGTACACGTTATTGACATCCAATATTGCGTTTGTATGTATTATCATTTGCATCCAGGAGTTTTGTAACCTCTCAATTTCTAATCAACTGCTATCCACGCTACCGGAGTGAGGGATCAAGCGGCCGTAACATCTTCCTGGGCGTTGGGCCAGCAATATGTGACACGTAGATCATATCACCAGTTTTTCCTACTAATTGCTCGACATCCTCATATTTCCTGATCCAGCTCCTTCTCCTCGATTTCCCTGACGTACCATGAGCAATGTGAGAGAACTCAACCATGTGAACGAGGTCTATACGGATAGTACTGCAGTTTGATACATGGATGAATGTAGTAAGACGGTGGCCGTTCAGACAGATTCGTCATGAGCACTGACTGCTCTTTCTATGACACGAACGACATCACCGACTTAAATTTTGTGAGTATATTTCATCACTAATATAGCTTTCGATTGTGACTCGACAGTCACTTGCCGATAGAAATCGATCAAGTTGGCCGGTTTCCTGCCTGATTTGGATTCTAGAACTTTCACATTGTGCATTCAACTGTTGCACATGCGCAGACAAATTATTATGTCTCACAATTTTGTCACTGAAATCAAGAAACAGCTGACAAGTTGCAAAATTGGTATACAAATTGCTTTTCACCAAGCTGGGACATCAGAGATTACAGTTTGGGTATGTATTCCTCCGGAGATGCAGGAGCCATCACCTTGTCTTCGTCTGAATCCGAAATCTATATGGTGATCAGCTGGAGGTTATATGCCTGGTTGAAAGTTTACAGATTCATAAGGCTTCGCTTTCAGCACAGGTGACGTATCTCGCTCGGCGGGAGGCTCAAGACCGGGTATGCTCGTGTTTGACCGAGGTTTCACCTAACCTAGTCTAATATGACTTCTTCCTTGTCGAGAAGTCCGTTGTGGCATTTGCGATATTCGGTGAACAATGTCAAGAGACTCCACAAGCGTTCGAATTGTTGTTGGTGGAGGTGCCACAGCATCAACATCCATTTGCGGTTGAATGACAGGCAGAAACCTCAATTCTGATGTGCCGTACTTCTTGTCTCTTGCACAGAAGTAGTCGGCTGCATCGTCCCATCCCAGATGTTTCAATTCTTCAAGCTTCATCTGCTTCTGCCGAAACCTCTCCATGCGCTGCTTAACTATTTTGGTAAATGTGCCCATCACCCAGCCGGGTTCGTCATCTTCACTCAGCTCCCACCACTCAATCTCTTTGTCATCCTCATCTTCCCCACCCTCCCCATTGTCGGAACTTGCAAGAACACTCAGAATGTCTCCGATAGCCACCATCATTTCCTCAAAAGTCCTCTCTGGCACTCTGTTTGTCAATCCTGCCATTTCAGCATGATTCATATCTCCCTGGTGTTGATGAACCGCTGCCTCTGCATCTTCAACTCGCTTTCTTGCCCCAGCGGTTTATCTCTCAACATAAACCTAAATCTATTTCTCAATCTCTTCATTGCTTAAGAAGTGTGTTTCTCGTTGTTTCTCCACGGCAAGTTTGTTTGTGGATGTCAAGCTGCACAATGCCCTAACGGCTTGGACTCTTCCTCCGTCCAAGCCGCTCTTACCTTCATTCGCTTGATGACTGTATTGTGTAGAACGCTTTGTCCATTTCCCATATCTGGCTGCCGGATGTGGTGAAAAGTTCTTTTTCAGAGCATTGACCATTGTAGTTTGCGTTGACTTTGTTGTTGGGCGGAATGTTGGATGTTGCAAGATATGGACAATCTGGAGGCAAGCTGCATCTTTTATGTCAAGGTTAGTAAGTTTACTCATCTAGAACAAAGCAAAGCCTCCCTTTTGACTGTCAATAAATTGGGAAGGGTTTGGCTAACCATACAACATGACTTGATTGTTAGCGTCAGTTTGATGTATTATCCCAGGGATTCTTTGAGAAAATCATCAGCAGACTTCATTTCCCTCCATCAATGTCCTATTCATAGCTGACAATCATGTGATTTCGGCTGTTGTTCACTGCAAGTTATCCCAGGTAACAAACAAACAACATCGGCCATACATATTGCACATCTCGGGGCTGTGGGAAGCCCCTGCAACTTGTAGTTATACGCAGCAGGGGTCATCTGGAGTATAATGAACATGTTGGCAACTAATTATTCCATTGTGACATGAAGCTGACTATATAATCCTCAGGACATCCCACGTCTTTTCGTTATCATAGTCCTCTCATATTCCACACAAGCAAATCATTGTTCCAGAACCTCAGCAGCCAGGTCCGAGCGGATCCAAATCAAGCCAATTGGCAGGCACTTCATCAAATCCCTCACTTATCGGCACACAGCAAGAATGCAGACACCAGTTAGTCCACTGCGTCTCTCACGATGCAGCCACCAACAATATGACTCAGTATGCATATTTCAACATCGTCCATAAGTCTGAAAGCAGCACGAATGCGAAGCACCATGCAGTATGTGGTGAGTATATCCATACAGTGGCAAACGGCCGTCAATTAACCGTATAACATACACCTGGTGTAAGCCAAGAGCTACGTGACCAATGTGTTGCTGCCCCTAACAGGAAACCTCAATGGTCGACCAAGGCATTTGTCCACACAGTCCACAAAGTCGAACGTCATGATATTGAAAGCTCTGGGATTTTCACGGACAAATGTACTGACAAGAAACCACGAGATTGGATGAAACAGGCTTTGATGACATTCGAGGAGGCGACGGAAGCCTATATCCTTGAGGTTAATGCCGAATCTCATTGTTTGAAGCAGGAACTAATTTCTTTTAGGTCTTCAACATGTCTGCTACGATGGCAAGGCAAGGAGGTTGTGTACAGCTGGAACTGTCCAACATGCACTGGGCCTTCAATATGGCCAGGATCGCCGAAGGCGGGTGATTGTGCGCCGCGATGGAGGAAACTCAATATCTGATCATGAAGGATGGCGCCGAGGTCCTAGATGGGAAGAAGCGGGGTGTTCAGTTACCTGGGCAGACAATGGTGAAGGTTGCGATAGAAAGACTCCCGGCTATGCTTCGTCCAAACCACTCCACGGTATGCCTTCCTTTCCCAAATGGCAACTCAAAGCATCTGCAGAAACTCTTCAGACGAGAAGGAACAGGTGCACCTCCGCCCAACAGATGCAGAGAGTCGACTCCAGAGCCGCCTCCAGAACCGAGTTCAAAGCTGAAGCCACCGCAGCCCAGAACGCCATCCGCCCCAACTGGTAACACTTCCGGAACTCAACGTTCCCACATCATCAATTTGCTGGCCCCATATGTGTATTCATATACTTCTCTTCTCTGTGCTGAATTATTTTTTCTTGATGCAGCTGCCCAGGATAGCCAGAACAATACAGATGTTAATCCAGATATGCGGACTGATGAAGAAACAGCCACTGGTTTGTACACTCTCTGCTGTGTGGTAATACAGCTAACATTCAATTAGAAGACCAGAGCAGCCTATTGAGTGAACCTGGCAGTGATAACTAGCATTGATCGAATGGGACTGCATTTTGGAGACAATCATTATCCGGAATTCGCGGATACTGTCAAGAATATTTTATAGGATATATTTATATGCATCATTAAAGAACAATACGGTGATCAGGAAGAAAGTAAATTAATATGCTGGACAGGCTGCGAAATCAATTTGAATGATGGACTATGCCATATCCAATGATTGAATATTGTTGATACACCCATGGCAAATTCAGAGTCAAAGGAGCGTCAACAATTCTTGGTCATGTATCTTGGGTAATCTGATGGGTGACAGGTTGCAAATAGTCATAAACGAAGTATTGGCTGCCTTTATAGCCAAAAGAGAAGGTGAAATGCTCCCTGCCCCAGCATGAAAATGAACGTGGATGGAGTGTCAACCATGGTTGGCCTTCCATTATGGTTAATCACAGCACGATGTGGCGAGTATTGTCTACAAACATGGTTTGACTGATTTGGTATGCTCAAATGCTCACGAATACTGAGTGGTAGCTATGGAAATGAAACGAGTTGTTACCGTTCCGGAATATGTGGCGGCACATTCTGTACACATATGCCCTTAAAGGCTGCCAAATTGTTGTTCATGGATGCTTGTGATCAAGTGACACTCATATTACTCAATCTGAATTACCCAAAATCCTTGACGCTCCTTTGACTCTCATTTTCAAAATGGGGTAGGGAGTGTTTCGCTTTCTCTTTTTGCTATACAGGTCGCCAAAACTTTGTTCATGACTGAATTTAGCCTGTTGCCACTTCAGATTACCCATGATACATAACCAACAATCGTTCCTGCTCCATTGAGGCTCATTGTCCAGATGGGCTAGGGAGCGTTTCGCTTTTTCTTTTTGCAATAAAAGAGGCCAACACTTTGTTTATGACTGTATTGGACCTGTCGCCCCCCCAGATTACCCACGATACACGTCCAACAATAGTTGACGCTTTGTTGAGGCTCATTTTGAGCATGTGGTAGGGTGCGTGTGTCTACTCATTTGGATAATTAAGGCGGCTAATTCATCAAAAATGAACTGTGACATACCAATGTGAATATTTTACAATTAACAGTTGAATATCTGAATGCCACAAAAAAGTTGGAACCTGAAACATGCATTCCGAGATCGGAACCGTCGGATATGGCCAAACGTGGTGACACCCAGGGGTTGACTGGTACGGGTCAATATTTGGCCCACTGAGAGTCAGCAGATCAGGTTGTTTGAAGGGTCTGGAACCGAACCGACCCGTTTTTACGGTCGAAAACCCTGGCCCAGTTCTTAACACCGCCCCTATATTGTCAGTATCGCCGTGCTCAATATTGACATCTTCAATGATTGCGACAACATGTGTATGACGCTCTGATGTGCCATGAATGTTTAGGAACAGCAATCCGATAGCATGGAAGCAAACTGCTCATACGAAACCAGATTTGTCCAAAACTGCTTTCCTAGGACATCCTGTAGTCGTTGTATTCCATCCTTGCGCGGCTGTGCACGTCCTTGTACCCCCGCCGCCTTGTTCCATCACTTCTTTGTCGGCCTCTGGAATCATCTCCTGGGTGTCGGCAGCCACTAAGAAGCTTCGCTCTTGGATGCACACAAACAGATTTCATTGCAATGCCTCAAATGCCCATTGGCTTCGGTCTCAGAACCACTTATGTTGCATGTTGCCATGAACTGAAATCCCAACAGAGAAATCGCTAGGCAACTTCCGAAAGTTTAAGCAATACGGACAACCATTTTACAATCCTTCATCCTGCCATCTGGGCGGTGGTGGTGCAAGAGGCTCTTCAGGTCCATCTGTTTAAGGAGGCTCCCATGATGGTGGCAGTAGAGGTTCTTTAGGGATATCGGCATCGGGAGGCTCCGCTGGCGGCAGTGATGTCATATGCCTCACAACTGGCTATAAGCATCCATATAGGCCCGACTTCGGTTCCTAATCAACTGCAATCCAGTTGTGATACGCATCTAACAACTGATTGATGTTAGCGGTTAATCTCAACAATAGTGTGGTATGCATACACTTCCGTGCAAGCTGGGGATGATCCAGCCCAACTCTTCTTCAAAGAACTCGCACCAGCCCTGTGCCCAGGGAAATTTAGATGTTGCACCTTGTACGCATTGGTAGTCGAATAGTCGCAGAAACCTCATCGTAAAGACTGCCCCAGGTTTCACCGGTGTAAATGGGCAGAAGGATGAATCCTGCAGTAGTTGCGTGATCACAGATCCGCAGATGTAATAAGAGACTCGTTTCAAGTAATACATGGTATGATGCTTGGTGATGGCAAGATATTCCAGATTAATATACGTATGGCCAAGGTCGATGTGCCTTACATCCACGATCGCTCTTGCTGAGCAGGCACACAGTGGGATCCCGCAGCCAGAGAAGATATCTGGCAGCCTCCACTCCAGCTTTTGCCAATATTCCCCGGGCCGGCGCCTCACCTGCACCCTCTGCCGCTGTACTGTGAAATTGAGTACAGCTGTATCTTGCAGCATGCTGCTGTCTCTACCCTCAAAGTCTTCCTCATGATCGCTGAACTGGTTGATATTGAAGTTGATTGGATCGTGCACTACCTGGCGCCATTCTCTGCTACCTCTCTTTACCCATACGGTTGAACTCGGCCACTTATCCTCATCTGCTGCCCACTTTTTCGATGGTTTCTTGTTCAACTTCAAAACTTTCTTCCTCATTGGTGAACCACTTGATACCACATGTGTTCCATATTCCCCTCATCTGCACCGTTTCAGTATATGGGCACCAAGTTATTTTGGTGCCATTGAGTCATATGTGTGGTAGTGCACGTGACGGCCAATAGGGAGTTGTTATGAATCCGATGTATCGGAGGTGTGAGGACGACTGGTGGGTGTTGTTCAGGTGACGCTTTATGATTGTAAAGGATAGATGACGACACCAGGGTGTTGCTACTGCCACTCCCTGGGTCTGAAATATGACTGTAGGAAGTGCTACATACATATACATACATTTATAGATATATATATAGCCTGTTTGTGTTGCGTTTCGGTGCATGAGCATCTAAATACATATATACGCACATATACCCAAATACTGGTGCTAATATGCCAAACCTGTCCCGTCTAGTGCACAGTGGATATATCTTTATCTATATGGCCGTATTCGTATTAATTAGCTCAAATCAACCATTGTTAAGAATCGCAACCTGACGAACACATCCATTTGTATGATTCAGATACAATCTACAATGAATCCTGTCTACGAAGGTGAATGGGCTCAGGAGTTTAAGCTTCAATGGGCGAGTGCACAACCTGTAAATCTTCAAGGTCGGTGGATGTCAACCATTTCCCCAGATCAATGTCATCAGCCGATGGATACTTACACTTCATCTTCCACTCCGTCATTGCAGCTTTTAGTTCACCAACCTTCCTTGTCAGCGTCTTGAATGGAATGATAGTTGGTGTGATAATATACTCGTGCATCCCACTCGATCAACCAATGGGTATGCCACCGGACATATTGAGTGTACATACATATCAACTTACAGAGCTTTCCAGAAAGATTCTTCTGCAATCTGTTGCAGACCCTACAGTCTTCCTTTTCTTCTTGCACATGGTTCGATTGAAAGGACTCTTCACCTGTTCAGAACTATCAGCGCCTGCCTTCCTCCTCTCCTGATTGATCAAACCTCCTCTTGTAGCATGGACGAAGTCATCGTGATTCTGATTATCTTTCATCAAGAGGTGCCAGAAGTTTTTGGCCAGCACACCAGTATGGTAGAGGAATGAATTGAGCATTTCACTTCGTGTAGCCAACTAGATGATCTGTATGTCTCTTCCAGCAAGATTGAAAACCTAGAACAGATTAGGTCAGCTTAATGACTTGATAGTGATCATCTTTTCACACATTCAAGTTGCTGAAGCTCCTGTAAGCCCCTCGTCTGGTGTAGCATGATGTGGATGATCCTGGCAGCTTCTCGGTCTGGGTCTTCGTTGATCATCTTTGCCTTCTCTCTGTAGTAAATGGTCTTTTCCTCCAGATCGAACTGCGTCTTTACCAACTTGGCATACTGGCCATCTGGACCTAGCTTTCCATTCTTCATCACTCTGGGCTGCCAATGTAAGATGTGGACAGGAGCATTGTTCCTCTGCTCTTTCAGCGCTAATCAGAACGGTGAAACAGCCCCTTCCTTGTCCGTGTGATTAACAATGGAAGGATAAGTTTGGTGGCCATGATTATATTGCTGGCCAAGTATTTCGTACTATTGTTAGCTTCTTCATTGCGCCAGTACCAGAACTTCACTGATGAACTCGTTTATGATCAGATCCGAGATATCGGAAACTGTTAGGATAGTGTGTTCATCCTTCACCCATTTGTGAGGTTCAACTTTGTCATCTGACATTTGCAGTTGGGGTTGCCTGTGGGATGCAGAGAAGTTGGAAATAGTAAGGTGCAGTTTGGGTAGGCTGACAAACCATTGCAGCAAAGCGTTTTTGTGATTCCATTACTGAATGGAGTTGATGGTGTTCCTTGAAATGTAATGATGGAAAGGTAACCTGTTGACTGACGAAAATATTGGGGGTGGTGGTGGTGGTATAGAATGCCAGGTAACGTGGGTAGTACGTTATTTGAGTATACATGCACATATAGGCCCATACAGCGCATTCCTGCTATTACAGGCACCTATTTCTACCTAGCTGAGTTGGTGAAGATGTGATACTGTATGAGGTTGCAACTGCAAGATAGTGTTGAAATATGAAGTTGAACATGTAGATAGAGAGATAGGGAAATATATGATAACTCAATTCTGTACAAGGCGATCCTGGTGAATATATAGTCGGATATTTTCATTGAAGTAATGGTATGTATGGACTTACATGGCCAGATACGACACGTTCAGGCACTGGTGTCATTTTGGCTCGGGCAAGGTTTTCAAGATCAGTGTATGTGCAGATAAGAGCATCTAGGTCGGTGGATGAAAATATGTGTGGAGTTCACTTGATTCTTTTGGTGGGGTGCAGGTGCTTACATTGCCAAGATTTGCTTGGGGAGCCATACGTGCGCATATGGGCCTCTACATAGATGGATGTCACAGTAGGTGTATCTTGCCTGATTTTTGGTGGGGAGCAGATGCCCTCTGTTCGTCTTATTTAGCAGTTGTAGGACCGGTGTGCAGCGCCCATATAGTAACATATAGAGGGTTAGCCCCCTAGTGGTGAGATCTTTGGCGATAATCTTACCTTTATACCTACACCTACAATTACTCCAGTCCAAGTTTGCAACCATATCCACTCACTTACCGCGTATATGCCTACATTGCCAAGCACAGGCGTATGTGCCTTTAGACTTCATGTATACATTACTTTATGATCGGAGTGGAACTCAAATACTTAAATGCTAGTGGATATTTGATGCTATTTGATGGGGTATGCCAAGCCATCCAAAAGCTTGAAGTTATGGGTTGTCAGGCAATAAGAATCCATCTTAGAGGTACGTACCACAAGTCAACCAATGAGAATGCTTCGAGCCGACAAACTAAGTGTATAATATATAGATGAAGGGTGACAGAAAAGATGATACCTAGCAAGTCTATTTCGACAGTACGTGACCTTAGTCACCTATCTAATCAATCGATCTTCCCAAATCTTCTCACCTCGATCATTCCAACCTCGTCACATCTATCATCTAGCTAGACGTTTCTGCTTCCCATCATCACTGTCGTACAAAATAACCCTCACCCTTTTTGAACAAGTATTTGCTAGCAGAGAGCGCCGTCCTCAGGTGTACTAGTACGCATGTGCTAACCTGAGTTACTCTTACTCCATTCTTCGTATCATGCCACCAATTAATTGCGTTCTTCACCATGGACTGTATCACTAATACAGAACTAAATGTACAGGAAGTCGAGTCTCAGAGATCACCACAGCCCAAAGCAGAGCAGTCAGTAGTTAACAATTGGGACCCCAGAGGCGTTGTGTGAAGTTTTATTCCCTCATTCATCCATCGTACCTTCTACCCATCATCCCATTTATCTGTTCTGGTCTACATTGTGCTTCTGGCAGCTGCGAGAGCACGAGATAGAGCCTGCAAGATAGAGGGCCCGTGAGGTAACTCATTGCTAAAACTTCATCAGTACAGGATACTAGGCTGCTAGTACTAGAGTGGTTTGGATGAGAATGCGGGAGCTATTTCAGATTCATCTAGCTTTGTTTCCCCCAATGGTCAAATCTCGAAGCTAACTCTTGGTAGAAATTTACCTTTAGTGGTCATTTACTATGCATTCCAGTATATGTGAGTAATCTGTGTGGAAATACCGGGGTGAAGTTAACCGTTCACATCTCCGATTCGTGAATGGCGATGTAGGATTTCCCCCATAGCTCCGGTTGGCATGTACCTCTGTATAACTTACAACCTTTACGTCAGATGCACAATCTATGATGTGTGCCCTTGGTATGTGCACATAAAGCAGGGATTCAAATTTCTCATCTATTTAATAGGTGACTAACGGGAGAGATTGTGTTACTTTGGTGGGTATGTACATTAAGATCAAGGAGTCAACAGTCGACCAGAGGCAGTCCAAGAGTGAAGTAAGGATTTCAGCGAGGATGGAATTATTAATATGTAGATTAATATACGGAGAGATTCGGTGGTTTTAATACGTGAGTTGATTTTCATAATCTCTTAGCGGGCCTAACGAATTTCTATTGTACCTATCGTCCCAAGTAATTAGAAATCCTCACCTATAGCAACAGCAGATGCGTGCAGGGGGTACATCGGCCACATATCTTGTATCGGGTGATATAACCGGGGGGAAGGAAATTAGACAGTGGATAGATGGTCAGAAGAGCAACATTGCTGGTGGGATGGTGGGATGGTGGGCACGGTTGCCAATAGTCCGGGATGAAGACATAGGTTCCGCCATCGTCATTCAGGGCGGGGCATGCGTAGACACACCTATAACCCTGATTGGGGATCTAGTGGGCCATGGAAGAGTAGTTGTCGCCACTTATCTCGGAGTCTTAGATCGAAGACCACTCATTTCGTAATAGATCAGGTAGCATACAACTCGCGTGTCCCAATGTTGGGCGCAGGAACCTTGTAATAATTGTGCATGTACATTAATCTGAGTGAAGGCCAGTCAACACGGCATCACTCGCTTCACTCAACCATCACTCGGCGTACATGCGGCCCAGCATGTTGCATGTGTACTTGGATCGTGAGTCTCAGCACTGTCTGATGTCTTGTATGACAATGAAGACTTGTATGAGGATGGTGGCTGTATCAGGATATGCATCAGGACCAGGGTGATGCGTCTCAGGTCAATGGAGCATACGCGTACGCATATGGGAGGACTGCGAGCGACAACCACACTCAACGCCTGGTTTTGCCAAGCTTTCCCCTCTTTGGGGGGGAGCGGGGTTGTACTTTGGCTTCACTCCATACCTTTTGTCTGAGTCCGCTTGCTTTTGCAAGTGTATCTCGTTGTGTTAAAGCTCTCTTTGCCACTCAGCATCGACATCGACCTGTAGTCTACCCAGCAACTCGCCACTCGACGTTTCACGCCAGTTATCGAAGCCTACAACATTCTGGTGGATATACCAGTACGTGAGGTCCGGAAGGGTCAAAGCCATGGCCTATCAGCGCAGTATCGGTGAAGTTCGGTCAAGCGGCTGCCTAAAAAACCCCGCGAAACGTGAGTGCTGAGATACACGCTCCGTACAAAGCTCTTCGAACCGACTACGATGGACAACACCCGCTTCTCGGGCACCGTGAGGACGAACTACAAGAGTGGCCTTTAACGTATTATCTCGGAATGATAATATCACCCGCAGCCCCCCCGTTCCAGGCAAGCCCGAAGATGGTCAGCGCACCTTTTATGACCTAGGGAGTTTCACTTCCGGACCTCCAAATGTCTTGCCTTCTCTACTGTTTTTTGAGTTAGGCGGTTGGGGTATTCCACTGCGATAACATCAAAGACACCCTGGACTGAGCATGAGCGAGGATTTTTTAAGTGGTGGTCGTCAGATGATGGGATGTGCAGGTTATCCTCTAGGAAGGGGGGCCAATTAATTTGAAGAGGTTATGGGGGAGAGGACAGTTTCCCGGGGAGCGTGGCGGTTGCAACTTTGCCGTGTGGGAGTTAATTTCGGGGCTTCGGGTTTTGTCAGATTCTTGGGGTCTTTGAGTTTTCATTTGTGTGGAAGCGGCTGCGGAGGGCGAATCGTGGTATTTAAGAAAACTGTAGTTATATGTCATGACCACCAGTGGTCGGCCGGCTTATGGTAACTTAGCTGGGCACCCCTTCGGGGTGAATACAAAATGATTACAAACAAACAAAACGCATATGGGAGATTGTACATATACGGGCCTTTGGCCCTCGAGATAGAGAGAACCAATCAACTCAATCAAGAAGTCACTGAACCATCAAAAGTAACACAGCATCTCCCTAGTCCAAAAATCCTCCGCCCGACAAATCGTTATCCGGGATTGAGTATATGTAGAAACTTACTCGCGGTACGGACTTTTAGGAAGTCTGGTTGTGGGAATGGCGCAATTTCTACTTTGGCTTCAGCTGTAGGCCGGGAGAGCGAAAAAGATTTGCGAAATACAGAATCAAAGTGTTGTGACAACTGTTTAGTTAGCAGTGTTTGCGGAGAAGATAATCAACTCGAGTCTCGGTTCATGCGAGACCCCAAGGAGGCGCAATGGACTTGTTATATAAGCCAATATGGGGGTGAGCACACTCACAGGATCAATGAGATATATAGTCAGCGCTATTGCTCAGATGAGCAAATGAGGAAATTGCGATATCCCAGTGTATGCCTCAATCTGAATGAGAGGTGTGTCTAATTAAGATAATTTGAACTACCTGCACTAATTAACTTCAGTTTTTGCTTGACCGTTACAGGTATGTCATCAGTATTTGTTAAACAAATTAGTACGGAAATGTACAGGTAATCTAATATATTGTCAATTCAGTTAAAAGCCTCGACATAATACAACGCCAAACGCCCATTTTCTGTCTATAGTCGTTATAATCGAATCACTTAGCCCAGCTGTGCGACCCCCAGCTACATTCCAATCCACCCCCGAACCATAACAACACTTCCTATAGCAACGTCTCCAAAAGTTCTCCCAAGCTCCTTAAAGCGGTGAATGATGTTTTTGATTGTATTTGCACCGTGAGATAGCCAGATGTCCTAGGACTGTTTCTATGTCGCCTATCTAGCAACATGTTAGTCGATTGAAAGAATGACCTGATGAAAGCCAAAACGTACCCTCCCGCTTAAATGAGCTCTGATATCTTTGTAGTTCTTTAAAACCAGGGTGAGGATAGCCACAGAAAGTGCCACAGAAGCGAGGACCACTTGAGCTTGTCCCCAGGGGCCCAGCAGGCTACTTGCTGAAATGTTGCTACCCAGCAAGATAAGTTTAGGGTTGAATTGGAGTTTAGAGATCAGGATTGAAATTCTGATTGTCTCTAGTACGCTAGCAGACGTATTTATGGAGCTGCAAAGTTAATGTTATTCGAATAAAAGAACCAATAAAATGCATAAAATCTGAAATCATACCCGGAGACATAACAATAGATGCACACAATTTCAAGATAGCTGTTTGGTAGCCGTGGAGTTTGCGTGTCCCAGCGTTGAAAGACCTGCGCTCTTTCTTAAAGTTAGGCAGGGTATGTACTAGAAGTGGCCAGTTCACCGCCTCCAATCGGAAGGTAGCGGGTGCAGAAGCTTCGCGGCAAGTGAAGTTACCCCGATCAGATGTTGATAGCAAGTTACCCCGACCGGATGTTTGATGACAGCGATTCTCTTTCATGTGAGTGAACATGCCCTATACAATGAACGAATCGATATTTTAAGGACTTCGAGGTTGGAACGTGCGTAATGATGTAGCTGTATTTCCAGTACTACACCGACGATGAACATGGAATGCTCTGGACTATGCAGAGTCCAACCTCCCCAGTGTTCCGAAGCGGCCAGGCCGGGCCTGCAGGCTTTTCCGGCCGGGCCTGCAGGCTTTTTCTTGGCGGCCAGGCTGCTTTTCTTGGCGGACTAAGCCTAAACAGAATATTTTGTTCGAAAGATTCTCTGCTGCCTTTACTAAGAAAGTCTCCAAAGTACGAAACATAAACCATATCCAACTCAATCATCGTAGCCCTGCCAT
>Ga0307512_10001797_pt1 | contig 29055 bp, 31 predicted proteins | sample 14_EM_MG_FD_200267 | JGI IMG/M metagenome (GOLD analysis project Ga0307512, IMG submission 200267) | Populus trichocarpa ectomycorrhiza microbial communities from riparian zone in the Pacific Northwest, United States - 14_EM | ecosystem: Host-associated > Plants > Roots > Unclassified | place... | reverse complement strand
CGCGTACCCAATGAACCCATTCCGACGTATGGTCACAGTTGGCCACAACGCCAGAGCGTTCGTTTAAAATAGGAGACCGACAGAGCAAGAAGAAACGGTGAAACAGCGATCGGAGGGCGATATGCAATGCGACGCGTGGTATTGAGGCCGGGCACGGAGTAATCCGCCACCGGGGTGTCTCTGACGGCTCTGACGGAGCACGTCCACTCTGACGGAGCCATTCCGCCCGGACGGAAATATTTTTTGCTGATGCACCTCAGGTTGCAATGTCCCCAGTGATGGATGACATTGACCTCAAATAGAAGGCCTGGAGTCAACCTAGTACTTGCGTTGTGCTGGTAAGTATTGCAATGCTAGATCCATGTCTTAGTTAGATTTGGAGTAGTGTTGGTATACCACAGAGAAAATCTCCGCCACCATTGTCGATAATTGTAATTAAAAATAAGGCAATAATATATTTGCGATAAACCACTGTAAGGCAGCCACTGGCAAATGTGCTGACTACTGACCAAATGAATAGCAAGATGTCCAAGTTCAAGTTATGATGTGCCGTTGTTGTGCTTTTGATATCTTGCAGAGAATGGCCCTCTTCGGGAGCATAACACTGTAAGATAAGTCATGCAGAAACATGAGAACCTATTGGAAACTCATGGCTATATCTACCAGGGATTTCCAGAACCAGCATTTCCTCTCACCAATAAGCTATTAAGCAAAAATGGTGTTATAGAGAGAATGTCTAGAGCAGTCTCATCATTGCAACTCAACTATAAAGAGATCACATTGTTCTAGTATTGAGAACAACCAAGCTCTAGCAACAATTCACAGTCAGATATTAGCAACAAAGAACACCTTAAAATATTAATCAGAATTCTATGTAAAATTACTTCACATGTTCTTACTTTCACGAGAAACGACGAATGATAAGCAGCAAACTCAACCGCTCAATTTGCTTACAAACAGATCTCATGCTGAATCTTTGACTGCCAGTTTCAAAGAGACTATTTAGCAAAATTGTCTGAGATTTTGGAGAACAGTACTTTCATTATGAATGACCTAACAAATTTTGTAATGCTCTCATGATTTTTGATCTGGTTTGACTTGCAGCATCTGAATCAGATGTTATCCTCTTCATCAAGACAGATATTGCACCTGGTGCAGCATTGGACTAATTCTTCAAGGAATGCGATCCTTCCTGTGACAATTACCCATTTTGGTGTATTCTTGACCGCAGTGACAAGGAGCTGAGTCTTGGGAAACACAAGGAAAGAAGAGATGACAAGTTCGATAGGCAGCTGTAATGGAGCTAATGAATATTGTATTAGTTATTGGGATATAATTACCCCCACAACAGTAAATGTATGAGTGAATCACAGAGCAAATACAATATTCAGCATCAACTTGCTTAGGTTTCAGCAATACATAGTTGTGACATGACTATATCACTAGAATGTAAAATGGTTAAGAAGATATAACTGGACAACTCAGCCATTTTAAACAGCCGCAGTGATGCTTTCGTGCACTCTGACATCCACCCAGTCGGGCTGAATGCAAACTGATGAGCTCTCCAGTACTCCAAGAGTACTCTCAGATCATTTTCAATGCTTATGAAGCTGTAGGACAGATTTCAAGAAAGTTCTGATGCGTGTAAAGCTGGCTTCAAAATGCTATGAAATGAAATCTTTAGGTTGGTAAACTTTTAGTGCTACTGGGATAACAATACTTGCCTTCTAGACAATTTTGATGCACCTTCAACCAGGTCCCAGACTCTCTGGCAATGATAATATAATGTGAATGGAGAAAATTTACAATTCAATAAACTATCCTACTTCTATATATCTGATTCAGGCATTCTAATTCATGTACAGTCCCATAGGTGTCTTAATCCACATGATTATTTAGAAGCCATACATTGAGTGTTATCCAATGCAGCACTATGACACACTGAACATTTGTATTTAACTATTGATGCATTGGATACAATATTCATCTAACTAGTCTGTTTGGCAACTCAGTTGACCCAGTGAATGCAATCAACCAATCTGTGCAGATCGTTGTACTCTAGTACAATCAAGGTAACATATTCTAGAGCTTTAGAATATAATAACCATTGTCCAGTCTTCTTGAACAGTTTAGAAAAGGTCAATATTGTTTTGCTGTCTAGAAGACACTCCACAAATTGAAGGATCAGATTTTGTGGAGTCCAGCTAGACTATAATAATGCAGGAAATGAAGAAACTTGTCATTGGAAGGTGTAATAGAGATTATTCTCTTTACTTTGAGTATATTGGATTCAGATATCATAAGCTTCAGTTATAATTCCTTAATTGCCATTAGAATATTCTACCTTGCAATTAAGTTTCAGAAGTTCAATTGATATAGCATTATGAAAAGTTGATGGTAATACAACTGCCAATTCAGGAGTGTGATAAATATACTCTCTATGAGTACAGTCTGACCATATTCAAAAACACATTCACTAAGTATTTGCCATCAGTACATTTCAATTTGTACACACAATAGAGGTTGAATGTTGGGTATTCTGAAATTGACAGATACTAAGTGTGGTTAATTTGATTCTTTTGCCCACTCTGCCAACTTTGGTTTCTCTCAAATGGTGAACCAGTTGTAATAAATGGTAGAAAACAGACTAGATCTTATAATGCTGGAGATGTAGATGATAAGATCTACATGTACTTTGGCATTTATTAGTAGTGGACAGTAGGTTGCAATCTATTGTAGTGTCAATATCGTACCAATTTTGATGTGCAAGATATGACAGTGTCTCCTCCATGTAGTCAAGACTGCAATACTGGTGATAATGTTTGAGCACCTGCTGAACAACTGAATTTGTTGCTAGATTGATATGCCTCTTTCCAATTATTGACAACTAGCCATCCAGTAATATCTTTGGTATAATTGTCACCACAATCCTTTCACTGAATCGAGTTGGATATATAACTAGTTAGATCCATCTGGAGATCTCTGAAATGTATTGGAAGCTATTCTATCATTATCAGAAGCTTCTGAATGTAGATTGCCTGCCACCAAGCTTTAAACTGGATTAACTGGATGAATGAATCCTTCTTGAATCGCTGCAGCTCATAATATGTGATGCCATAAATCTCACTCTCCAGCTTTGCAGTACCACACTCCATATCAGTCAAACTCCAGATTATGGGTTCAGTCTCAGCAAGGGATAGGTAGTACTGAAATTGTACACAGTTGTAGGAGTCCTATTTCCATCCACAGACACCTCATCTTCAGTTGTGAATTTTATGTATGCAAGATTGTTGGAATATATGCTTCTGTATCCAATTGCCTTTGTCAAGACATTTAGAAACAGTTGTTGCTCTTAGTGTTAGTGTAATATATTGAAAAGGTTGCATTTTACCACTGTCACATGCTGGATTTTACACTGCAATGACTTTATTTCCATCTGATGATCAGCATCTGACTATTTGGTTGCTGCTTGTTGGATTTGATTAAGACACAATTGAAGTTGCCATCATTGAGTTATAGTAACCCTTAGTGTAAGCAACGGGTCCAGGAAACCCACCAGCGGTCCGGGTTCGGACCAGAAAAACGGTTTCATTCGGTTCCAGAACTGTCCAAAAACCCGACCCACAGCGTCTAGGTGGGCCAAACCCGGACATGTATCCACCAACCTGCGGGTTTTGCCGGGTTTCACTTGACCCGTCAGTTCCAATCTCCCGTTCTGTGTTTCGGGTTTTTCTATTAATGGACGCATTTGGATACCGTACAGCTAATCGCAAAATATTAACTTTCACACGCGATTGTCATTTTCAGACGAATCGACCGCCTTTATAACTAAAAACAAGAGAAACACGCTCTATGCCCCATCCTGAACATGATAGTCATTGGCGCGTCAATGATTTTTGGTCTTCCTTTATGAGTAATCTAGGTGGCGATTGGATGCAAACAATCATAAATGAGGTATTGGCCGTATTTCAAAGCAAAAGAGATAGTAACACGCTCAGTGCCCCTTTCTGAGAATGACCGTCAACAGAGCGTCAACGATTTTGAGTCTGGTAAGTCAGGTAATTGAAAAGTGACTTGTCTGTTGTTATGCATAATTGATGTATTGGCCGCCTTTATAGGCCAAAGAGAAAGCGACACGCTCCCTGCCCGGTCTTGAAAATGAGCGTCAACGGAGCGTCCATCATGTTTGGCCTTGAATGATGGTTAATCAAAGCGCGAGATGGCCGCTAATGGCTATATATGGCGTTTTGACTGGTTTTATAGGCTAAAACGTTCAGGATCACTGAGTCGCAGCATTGAAAATGAATTGAGTTGTGATTGTCTGGGAGGTTGTCGCGAGACCACCTCTTGCTCATTAGCCTATACAGGCTGCCAAAACCTTGTTTATAGATGTCTGCGATCCGTTGACGCTCCGTTGACACTCATTTTCAAAATGGGGCAACGAGCGAGATACTTTGTCTTTTGCCCAAAAAGGCGGCCAATACACTGATTATACATAACAATGATTACTTCACATTATATTAACCTGACTTACCAGACGAAAAATTGGTGACGCTTCATTGACGCTCATTTTGCCACCGGTGTTTCCGCATTTCGCAACCATTTACGTTGGCATAAAACATCAATTACTGTGTTTTGGCAGTCATTCTATCCTCTTCATGTATGTTTTCCTTTATCACTACATTGTTCTTTAATTGTGCATATAAATATATCCTTTAAAATATACTGTAAAGTGTCCGCTAATTGTAGATAATGATAATACTCAAAAATTCTGTTCCTTTCAATCAATGGTCGTCTTCACGTTCAGATTCGCTCAAAAAGCTGTCGTCATCTTCAAAATCATTGTCAGCGGTATTCCTATGTAGCACATAGTGTACTCAGCAAATCTGGAATGAAATCATTATCGCGCTTGCTATCCTTGGCATATGCATTATGATTGAAAAATTGATTGTTTGGAAGTGGAGAATGTAAATACACACATTTCGATGTCATAACTTCGATTTCATAACTTTCATTGCCGTCAGTGTCACCTGGTGGCGCAGGTGGCGTTCTGGGCGGAGGTGGCCTTTCGGGCAGCGGTGCCGCCGGTTCTGGTGGAGGTGCGGCGGTTCCTCTGCGCCTCCAGCGTGTGTCGGGATTCTTAGCTGTACCATTTTGGCATGGAAGCCAGCCGGCTGTGTGATTTTTAAAAACCATTGCCGGGTGTCTTTCTATCGCAGCCTTCACCATCTTATGCCCAGGAAACTCAACTCCTCGCTTCGTCTCTTCTCGGACTTCGGCCCGTGGATTATTAGTTAGTTGTTGCGTTTCCTCTATTGCGGCATGCAAATACCCTTCTTTGGCCATTTTCGCCATATTCAAGGCGAGGCGCATGTCGGACTGTTCCAGCTGTACCTGTCCTCCTTGCCTCGCCATAGTAGCAGACATGTTGAAAACCTACAAGAAATTGGTTGTTGCTTCGAAAAGGAGGATTCAGCAATTACCTCAACCATATACGACTCCGTATCCTCCTCTGGAGTCTTCAAAGCCTGTTCAGGCCACTCCCGGGGATCTTTATCATGACATTCGTCCCCAAAAATCGCTGAGTGGATGACATCATGATGTTCCATTTCGCGGACTTTGGGGACCAATGCCTTCATCGACCATGGAGGTTTGCCATTGTGGGCAGCAATGAATTGGTCACGGAGCTCTCTCCATACACCAGCAGTGCATTATATTATTAGTTGACCGCCTTCTATATCGATATGGAGCTATTCACATCCAAATACATGCTGCTGCCTATTATTGCTGCGTCTGGTTTTACGTACAATTTTCAAATGTGCGTCCTGGGCCCAATGTTTGGTGGCTACAATTGCAGCGTCGCAGTGGACTGACTGGTGTCTAGGTTGCTGCTCTGTCTCAGCCAGGAGCGCATTGGATGAAGCGCCCGTCGTTCAGCTCGATTCGGATTGTATCACACCGGGCTGAGATGATTGTGGAGCCATGACTTGGTGTTGTTGGAACGGTAAGGAAGATGATAACAAAAAGTGGACAGTCCTGAGGAATATATTGTAAGCTACAGGTCACAAGGGAATGAATGACTGTCAACTTACACGTTCTACTGATGGTATATCCTGCTGCCTATCGCTGCGAGTTGCAGGTGATTCCGACCGTCCTGCTATTTGCTGTAAGTCTGGCCGATGATGTTTGTTTGTTTGTTTGCAGGGATACATTGAAGTGAATGACAGCTGATGTCTCATGTTTGATAGCTATAGAAAGGAAATTCTCCGACAGAAAGGTCGTCTGGTGATGTTTATCTCAACACATAGCCGGGATCTTACATGAACGCGAGGCTAATTATCATGTCATAACGTATGATCAGGGTCACTATTCCAACTGAAATGACAGTCAAAATGAAGATTTTGCTTTGTTCGAGTTGATCAAACGTACAAACCTTGACCTAAAAGACTCAGCTTGCCTCCATGTGGTCCAAATATTGCAACGTCCAACATCTCGCCCAACAACAAGGTCAACACACGATACAATGGTCAATGCTCCGAACAACAACTTTTCTCCACTTGCAGCTGGCAAATACGACAAATCAAAAAAGAAGTCCACACGTCGACGTCATCATGCAAATGAAGGCAAGAGCGGCTTGTAGGCATAATGGGTCTGAGCGCTGGGAGCATTGCGCAGTTTGTGATCCAAGAAGAAGCTTTCGGCGGAGAAAAGACACAACGCACTTTTTAAGCAACGACAAGAAAGAGAAATGGATCAAGGATTATATGGAAAGAGAGACCGCTGTGGCAAGAAAGCGAGTTCAAGACGCAGAGACAACGATTATTCAAGAGCTGAACGATATGACAACTGCTGGAAACGTTGGTACGACAACCGGAAAGCCCGAAACAACGTTTGAAGATATGGTGAATCCTATCGGAGACAGTCTGAGCAATCTTGCAAGTTCCGATGAAGAGCAGGATGGGGAGGACAAGGAATATGATGAAGAAAATACAGAGCTCGGCAAGCTGAGTGATGATGATAAACCTAGCTGAGTGATGGGTACAATCTTCAAAACAGTACAGCATGGCTTGGAGAGTTTTCAGCAGAAGCAGATGAAACTTGACGAATTGACCCGACCGGGTTGGGGGGATGCAGCCTAGTACTTTCGTGAGAGGGATATGAAGTACGGGACTACCGAATTGAGGGTTCCGCCGGTTGTTAAGCCCCAAATAGACACGACTGCAGCCACACCATCGCCAACAACATTTGGAGAGCATATGAAAACTCTTGATATCGTCCGAGAACAATTGTCAATGACGGCAGTGACTTCTCGACCAGGAAGTAGTCAAATGAGGTTGGGTTCAGAGAAGCCACAGTCACACAAATTCAGACCAGTTTTGTCGCCCGACGCGGGGACCAATTTGATGCCGATTCAGAATGCGAAGCCTGTTGAACCTGTAAGCTTTTACACCTGCATGAAGCATTCATAGTGAATTACCATATAGAAATCGGATATGGACGAAGATATGGTGACGTCAGCTGTATCGCTGGAGGTATAGATAGCCAAATAGTTAGTTTTAAGGACCTATCTTTTGGGAAAGCAATTTGTGTACCTACTTTGCTACGTGTCAGCTTTTTCCTGATTTCATTGACCAAATTGTGAGACACGATATTTCATCAGTCTGTGTGCAAGGGTCGTACGGGTCATGCGAATGTCCTCGACTCCAAATCTAGTTGAGAGACGGCCAGCAAATTTCATATCGACTTCCCTATCATGGTTACATTAGAAAGCATAACCTAAAATAGAGACAAAATTCAATAACAGAATTTAACTCAGTGATGTCATATGAGTCATCGGATGAGCGGTCAGTGCACAGTCTGAACCCTGAGCAATGGCAGCTGTTATGCTGCATTAGTTCATGCAGCTAACTGCATAACACTCCGCTCAGACCTGCTGCACATGGTCGAGAATTTGACAATTGCTTATGGTATGTCATTGAAATCGAGGAAAACGAGCTGGAAAAAGAATGGTCAGGAAGTCGGGCGCATTAAGTCTAAAATTAGTTGATCGATCTATATGCCGTCATATACCGGCAGAAAGCGCAAAAACGCGAAGGAGCTATGTCATTTATCGGACTGATGACGTGGATCGTGGTGGCTCAGATACTGAGAGGCCTCGATGCTTTTGGATACAAATGGGGGTACCTAGAAATGGTATAACCGCTATCAATAATGACGGTATAATTTTCTAGGAAATTGATTGCGCACCAAATGTCTGGTGGTATGTCTCGAAGGTGAGCGTCAACGGAGCATCATCAATTTTAGTTTTTTCTGTTCAGCAATCAAAGGGTTGCATGTTCACATCAAACCAAAGAGGGATTATTGGCCGGCTTTGGATGCAAAAAGGCAAGCGACATGCTCGTTGCCCCATCCTAGAAATGAGTGTCAACAGAGCGTCACCGATCTCTGGTCTTGCAACTGCGATAATCACTCCGCTGCGCGACAGCTTTAAGCCATAATGACAGTGTTGGCTACCTTTATAGGCACAAAGGCCAATGACCATAGTGCTACCACCTTCCAAAATTGAGTGTCAACAGAGGGTCAATGATTTTTGGTTTCGCATCATGGACAATTTGAGGGCCGTGCAACGGCACACACCCATAATCCTAATATTGGCCGCCTCTTAGGGCAAAAAGGCTAGTCACGATATCGCTACCACCTCCTAAAGATCAGCGTCAATGGAGCGTTAACGATTTTTGGTCTGGCATCATGGATAATTCAAGGGCCGTGCAACGGCATACTCCCATAATCATAATATTGGCTGCCTTTCTAGGCAAAAGTGGCTAGTCACCATATCGCTACCACCTCCTAAAAATGAGCGTTAACGGAGCGTCAACAATTTTTGGTCTCACTTCATGGATAATTCAAGGGCCGTGCAATGGCATACTCCCATAATCATAATATTTGCCGCCTTTCTAGTTAAAAATGCTAGTGACGATATCACTACCACCTCCTACAAATGAACGTCAACGAAGCGTCAACGATTTTTGGTCTCACATCATGCATAATTCGAGGGCCGTGCAACGGCATACACCCATAATCCTAATATTGGCCGCCTTTCCAGGCAAAAAGGCTATTGACAATATCGCTACCACCTCCTGAAAATGAGCATCACCGGAGCGTCAACGATTTTTGGTCTCACATAATGGATCATTCAAGGGCCATGCAACAGCATACTCCTATAATCATAATATCGGCTGCCTTTCTAGACAAAAAGGCTAGTGACGATATCGCTACCACCTCATCTAAATCAGCATCAACGGAGCATCAACGATTTTTGGTCTCACGTCATGGATAATCCAAGGGCCGTGCAACGGCATACACCCATAATGCTAATTTGGCCGCCTTTCTAGGCAAAAATGCTAGTGACGATATCACTACCACCTCCTAAAAATGAGCGTGAATGATTGTTGGTCTCACATCATGGATAATTTGAGGGCCGTGCAACAGCATACACCCATAATGCCGATGTTGGCCGCCTTTCTAGGTAAAAATGCTAGTGATAATATCGCTACCACCTCCTAAAAATGAGCGTCAATGGAGCGTCAACAATTTTTGGTTTCGCATCATGGATAATTCAAGGGCCGTGCAACAGCATACTCCCATAATCATAACATTGGCCGCCTTTCTAGGCAAAAATGCTAGTGCCGATATCACTACCACCTTCTAAAAATGAGCGTCAACGGAGTGTCAACAATATTTGGGCTTGCATCTTGGAAGAGCAGACAGCAATGCAACGGCATTGACCCATAATCGTACTATTGGCTGCCTTTATGGGCAAAAATGCTAATGATGATATTGCAACTGTCTCATCTTTGTATGTCCTTGTATTCAACTTCACAAATATGCATGCAATGTCTCACAGGTCTAACTTTTCTGTTGCTTGTAGCTCTAAGGTCGATATTCAAGAAGCAGCGTTCTACATGACTATAACGTATCTTTTGACAGTTACCCGGATCGAATTACCCAGAGTGCAATTTCCTACCGCGATGTCAGATACAAACTCTCTAAATACCTCGTGGTTAGAGGTCATGATATCTTCACAACATGAACATGTCTTCATTCGTGATTTGAGCGAACTTACTTTGCAGATGATCTTCGATGCTTGGTGGGCTTCAATGAATGTAGGCTCAAAGCGGCCTATTGCTTGGAATAACTCTAGACATGCGCCTTCGTGGGGATTCTATTTACACTGCAGAGTTGAGGAGACTGGCAGCCCCAGCATCATAGGTATTGTTTGTCATCAAGTTTTTCGCCATCCATCAGAACGTAGGACCAGCTCAATGGGCAAACACTTGCTGGCAAAATGCGCATATCACAAAGTTAAACGAATTAACAGTGTCAGAAGTAACCGAATCGACTAGTTGAAAGGTCGATGAAACAGCTTTGGCCATACTCGAGCGGAAAGGAAGTCGAGGTATTCCAATTGTATGTTCGCAAAGGAAATTCAAATTTACCATTGAGGTGAATTTCACAAAGACACCTGGAATCGCTCCCTCATGTTAGATTTCGTTTGGGCTCATATTCCATTGAACGCAATATCTAACCTCGAGCTACAATGGTCATTCAATGCATTACGAAGCGAATTGGTGTTACTGTCAGCCAGCACCCTGAGTAATATTCGCCGGAGGGAATACACAGTGACAGTGGATGCAATTAAGAATCAACTGCCATCCTAAAACAAAGTCAGTTTAGCTTCAGACGGATGGACATCAACAAACAAATTAGCAATAACGTTGGTCATTACCTATTATATGGATGGAAATTGGGCTTTGCGAGAAGTACAACTGGCATTCGATGAGGTTGATGGCCCATTCTTTTCCTATTTTCAAAGCATATTAAGGATTACAGGTCAAGGGTTAGCATACAGGAGCATAGCTAGCCGGACATTTGAGCGAAATCCTGGACAGTTTTGAGCTGACTGACGGCCGTTTACTTCGAATTACAACCGATAACGCTTTCTCAATTTACTTGATGATTCGCAAATTACAAACAACCTATGAGGCCTCCGGAATCGTGTGGCCCGCATTGAGAAACCACATACCATTCATTGCGCACCTCATTCAGCTTGCTTTAGGTGCATCCAAGCGCACTCTAGGTGTAAAAGGCCGCACCAAGTCTTGGGAAGCCCATGAGCGCGATCAGCAATTTGGAGAGAATGAAAGCACAGACATTGGGAAGAGTCAAAGGCTTCGAAAAGAGGGCAATGCTAGAACCAACAAGGTATCGGCCATGAGACCAGGTTTAACCAAGATACTTGAGAAAGTATGTATTTCAACATATTTTGAAAGTCCTGAAACTGACTTTCATATAGCAGAGAATGCTTGCTGTATTGATTACGCTGACACCTGGTCGTCGAAATGAGTTCATTGACCGTCAAAAAGCCAAAGTCCGGATCGCAGTACAACCCAGTATGGATGTAAAGACACGTTGGAACTCGACACTGGAGTTGCCCGAGCGCACCTAACAATTACGTGAATTCACACGCGAGTGGCTTAAAAACCCAAAATACAGCGATCACCGGCCACCCTTCACAACACAGGATGAGTGGACTATTGTCAAGTATGTTGTGGTGGTTGTACAGGCATTCCGGAACTGGACCCTGTGGATGTTGAAACGGTATACCGTTACTCTGCATCACGTCATTACTTTCCACAATGACATGTTTGATCACATGGATGGCGTGATGCGAGCTTTGGCCGAGAAGAAGACACCATGGAAGGAAGACTTATTCTTTGCTGTGAAGTTTGCGCGGCACAAGCTGTCCAAGTATTATACCGAAGTGACTCCAACAACTGGTATGCTCCTCATTTCAGCACACATCCTTGATCCTTTCCGGAAGCTGCGATCGTGTAGGAAGTGGGACAAGGGAATGGATATTAATCCTGAAGATGAGACTTTCTATACTACCCAATACCAGGAGACCTTTTTGAAGTATGTGGAGAACGAATACTGCGCTAAACTCAGACATTTGCCAGTCACTAAATCCGAAAACATACCAAACAACTATCTCAGCTTCTCTGCAGAGGCTTCCAGATCTGTTCAATCTTCTTACGATCCATACGATTTGTCCAGCGATGATGACGAATACCTAATGCCTAACAATGTGGCCGGAACGACACCCGGACAGAGTGATCCTGCAGTACGCTTATTGACAGCTGCAAGGCTATACTTGGATTCACCTCCTGAATTACCACAGAACTGGGGGCAAATTAATCCGAATCTTAATGATTGCCACTCCGACCCAATGAAGATTAGTACAACAGGTTGGATACGGATATCACCGACTGCTGGCTGCAGCAAGAAGATACGCACTCAAAGTACGCTAATCTCTCCAATGTGGCTGGCGACATATTCTCTATCATTCCTCATGGTGTCAGAGTGGAGGCCAGTCTTTCCCTTGCCTGAGATGTGATCGGGTGGAGGCAGTCGAAAACCACAGGCGAGACACTTTGCGGAAAAGTTGTAGTTAGGCAGTTCGCTCGAGCCAATAACGGATTACTGGCTGGCAATTACCCGGTATTCGATTCAAGCAGCACTGATAACGACATAGTGATGAAGAGAGAGGCGGATGAAAAGAAGTTGCATCCAATGGCCAACGTCCACGACTTTTTGGAGATGTGGCAGGGTTGCCAACACCTATGAGCTACACAGAAGGAATGTCCCCCTCAAAATAAACAAATGAGAGCCGTAGGATACATTCCAGATACTGAGAAGATCATCAAAGCATCCTGGTCAAACTTTCAACATGATGGTGCAGCTGCATTTAAATTGTCGGAAAAATCACCTGTGCCACCAGCTTTGTCTGCAAAGGACCTCCCTCGAGGACGAACGCAAGTATTGAATGTCCACCAAATCAAACAAATCGACGGCCATCTTGCCAAAAGTGATGAGGATAGCTCACCTGAAAGCATTTCAGAGACCCAAAATTGGCTTAACTGGAATGGCGACTTGGATAATCCAAACGACAGCGAAGATAACTGGGAGGCAGACGATGAATCTCATATGGAACTGGACAACGACAGTGAGTATTCAGAAACCCCGGAGCAGCACAATGTAAGTGCTGCATCGAATGTTTCTGGATTGAATCGGCCAATACGAAGATCCAAGAAGAAGGTCGAAAAGGCATTGATGACGGTCAATATAATGGAAACGAGGAGGAATATGGGGATCAAGAAAAAGTAGGACAGAATGCGTCAATGTATTCTCACCAAGTTCATTATGTAATTTGACCGAGCATTTTATTTACACATGTATTGTGGATGAATATTGACCAGTCGTGTGAGAATATTGGTCAATAAACAAAGCTATATCGGGCGGTATGCATGATATGGCAAAATATATATCTTTTAACCGGATGAGAGCGACTAGTGCTGGAATATTACTCGGCTCGGCTATGCCTTTGAGCCCAGTCCTGATTATGCTGAAAGGCATCCACGAAGTTCAAATATTTATAATTGCAATTATTAATGGCAGCAGATCTTGACTACACGACGTATTAAAATGAGCGTCAACGGAGCGTCAACAATTTTAAGTCTTGTAAATACGGTAATTTTAAGGTGACGTGGTCGGCGCTATCCATAACCATTATACTGGCTGTCTGTCTTGGTAAAAGAGTAAACGACACGATCACTGCCCCATTCTGAAAATGAGCATCAACAGAGCGTTAACGATTTTTGGCTGTGCATCTTGGGTAACCTAAGTGGTGATTGGTTGCAGCCATTCATAAACAAGGTATTGGCTGCCTTCCAAGTCAAAAATTATTGTATCAGGCTCCCTGCACCATCCTGAAAATGAGCCTCAACAGAGCGTCAACGATTTTTAGTCTTGTAAGTACAGTAATTGAAAAGTGACCTGGTAGCTGCTATTTATAACCGACTTAATGGCAACCTTCCTTGGCAAAACAGTATAGGACACGGTCACTGCCCCATTCTGAAAATGAGCGTCAACGATTTTTGGCTGTGTATCTTGTGTAACCTAAGTGGCGATGAGTTGCAGCCATTCATAAACGAGGTATTGGCTGCCTTTCAAGTTAAAAATCCGACCGACATGCTTCCTGTCCCATCCTGAAAAGGAGAGTCAATGTAGCGTCAACAATTTTTGGTATTGAATCTTGGGTAATGTAAGTGTCGCAATGTGGTAACAATTCATAGACGATGTCGTGGCAGCCTTTTCATTTGAAACAGTGCAAGACACATATGTTACCTCATCATGCAACTGAGCGTCAATGGAGTGTCAACAATATTTGGTCTTGCTTATTGTGTAATCAAGGTTTTGTGCGGATAAAGGAGCTCATAACTGAACTATTGACTGCCTCCATGGACAAAAATGCAACGTATAAAAGGAAAAACACGTATTCCAAAATAATCAATGTCACAGTTTGCAAAACATGCAAAAAGAGATTATTGGCTGTCGAATACCTAATTTTGAAAATATACACTTATCCAACTGCAAAAACCAGAACATTATATAAATCTACAGACGGACCCGCAGGGCGACCCGCTGACAACCTGCCCAATTCAGATGGGTTGGGTGATTTGCATCGAACCAGCCCCAAATTGACGGTTCGGGTGTATTGACAACCTGGACCGCCAATTTGGCAACGGTTCAATTCTGACCCTGACCCTGACCCAGACCCGAAATGACGGTCTGGAACCGTTGCTAACACTATTCATGAGTAGCTATATAGACACATAGATACATAGATGAGAATACAAACCGAATACATGAATTTTAAAAATTGGTGAACGATAAGTAGTAGGTATGATTTCCTGGCGCACTCACCAGCAGTGTTCCCAAACAAGATGTTTTTTCTCCCAGACTGCTCTACAGTGATTCGAGGTGCTCCAAGGCTTGTCGCTGGCACTCCCAGGTCCTTGCCAGCGCACATGAAGGCCACAGCGTCGGTCCAGTCAAGTATTGGATTTGACCACCCTGGGATTCTGGTCCGACAACTCTCAGACACTCCCAGAGGCTCCCAGTGATATAATTACATTTTGCTGATAATGGTGTCCCTTGAGTGATCATTACTGACAGTGACAAACACTTCACATTGGATTTGTACATGGAAGTGAGCGAGAGGTTGCAGACTAAGCTACTCATGTCAATGACATCTCACTACTAAACAGATGGGCTGTCGCAGATCTTGACTAAGGAGGTCAAATGGTAGCTTCTGGCTTTTACCACTCACTATAAAGACTGGTGGGACACTATGCTTCCACTTGCGGAATATGCACACAACATGTCTACCCACTCATCCTCCAATCAAAGTCTATTCAAATTAAACCTAGGATACACAACGACCATTGCATTAGACTTCGTGGCAGGCCAACAGCAGCATGACGCATTGCAGAGCCACAAAGGTATAATGTTTGTTGAATGTTTGCATGCATCATTCCTAGATGCCCAGGGCTGACTCTGTGAGGTACATAATAGCCAAAAGGCGGATGCAAACTGGAGCTGAAGACCATGCACTGTTGAAGTTGGAGACTTAGTGATGTTTAGTACTAAACATCTACCAATGATATATGAGAACAAAGACTCTTCTTGGTGGAAGCTGCTTTACTCATGCAGCAGACTGTGCAGGATTTTTAAGTAGGTTGGGTCGAATGCAGTCAAATTGATATTACTGGCAGATATATAATTCCACAATTCAGTAAATGTCATCAGACTCATGAAGTAAACCGCAGATTGAAGATGAGAAAAGTGTCTACCTTATCTTGTTCGAATTGTTTGTGATAAAGATGGCATAATTTAATGTCTGTATCTGGTGAAAGTGATTTGCTCGCATAAGCAGGCACCAGGCCTCAAAGGTGGCTACCAATATCTAATCAAATGCAAAGGCTCTGACAATGACAAAATGACCTCGGAACCAGCCGCCAAACTCTCAAAAGCAAAGTAAATGTTTGTTGACTTCAAAAAACAATATGGATTTGGAGTGACAATGGTTAAACAGAAAAGAAAGGGCTAAGGCAGCAGAGTCAATGGCCGTTGAGGCTTTATACTAGAGTGGATGGACATTGGTTACACTTTGTCATAGAGTTGATAACAAGTGGATTTATTCATTTGTTTTTGAAAAGTATTATGAACTTCTTGGGTGGGATGTAATGTGGAGAGAAAGGAAGGGTTTACATAAGATGTGGCTCTGCAGAGGGCAAGGGCCATAAGGGGGTACTTACATATCCATGACACGATGATAGACACTGCTTGTTCAGTCAAGAATAAACTATTGTTACTTCTTACCAGTACACCATTCAGCTATGCATATAAGCTTAAAGGTAAAGTCAACAGGTTACATTCCGAATGTTGCGAGTTCAATAACAAATGAATATAATCTCAGTACCTGTCGTGCCTCCCAATCGACCACATCCACATCCACTAACTCGAACTACTCCTCAAATATGTTTCAATTACGGTCTTCATACTTGTTTCTGAGTTCACCTGATCTCGGCCTCCAAGTGTATATCCCAACGTGCATGATTGCAGCCTCCAAGTTTGCACTATCATGGCCTCCATGTGCATCTCCAAACTAGCAGGATCATGGCCTCCAAGTTCACATGATCATAGCCTCCAAATGCATCTTGAAATTGGAAAAATCATAGCCTTCAAGTTCATACAATTATGGCTTCCCAGTGCATCACCTAACCTGCTCAATCACAACCTCGAAGTTCAAACAATCATGACATCCAAGTCCATCTACAAACTCAAGTCATCATGGCTTCCAAGTTTGCACAATCCAGGGCCCAAAGTGCATCTCCAAACTTATACGATTATGGCCTCAAAGTTCACCTCCAAACTCACTCAATCACAGCCTGCAAGTTTGCACAATCATGGCCACCAAGTGCATCTCCAAACTTGCTCAATCATGGTCCAAAGTGCATCTCAAAATTCACTTAATTACCATCTTCAGGTGCTCTTTGAATTGCTTTCAAATACTGTCTGAAGTCAGTCCAGATATACTGGATGTAGATGGCTAGCTATATAGATACATAGATACAGAGATATATAGATGAGAATACAAATTGAATACATGAGTTGTAAGAATTATTTAACTATAAGTAGTAACCTTGATTTCCTGGCACACCAATAATATTCCCAAAGAAGATGTTGATTCACTGAGACTACTCTATAGTGATTCAAGGTCTTTCCAGACTTGTCACCTGTATTTTAAAATACTCCCATAAATGCCACTAGACTTTCTATATCCTTACAGAGTTGTCGCCAGTGTGCCCAGGTGCATTGAAGGGTTACTGTATCAGTGTAGTTAACTCTGAGATTTGACCACCCTGGGATTCTGGTCTGACAATTCCCAACCACTCCCAGAGGCTCTTAGCAACAAAAATACATTTTGCTAATAAATCAACCCAGTTAAAATTTTGACTCTACAGGTTTGAGCTGAATGTGAATGGAAAGTAGAGTGTAAGGGAAAAGAAATTAACCATTTGGAGCACTAAGTAAATTGGACAAAATTTATAGTGTAAAGTAATTAAGAGTAATCAGGTTAAGCTGTAATAACTCATATCAAGCTCAGATCTGCTTTTGATTGAGGCCACATGGAGTCCTCATGTGGTGGAATTCTTTAGAAAATACTTGGTATTGACTTAGATAGATGTAACCTAATTACCCTCCAAAGCTTTGCTCTCTTGAGGTAATTTGAAATTTTGGTGGAGTGATGTTTCCAGACCCTTTCACCTTACTTTTTTCATGATCTCAATTTGGGTCAGACTCGCCATTTCGGTTAGTATAAAATCACGTGAGATCAAATGGCCGGGGTGCAAGGCCATGTGCGACCATTGATGGCCGAGAGCAAGTCATATGATCACGTGACATATGGTGTGATGGCGAGTGATAAAGCGAGTAATTACCCGGCCGACACAAGAAAAAAGGCCCCCCTGAAATGAGCCACTAATACCAATACCCTGAAGTGAACTTCAGAGCATTTACCTGACCTAAAAATGGGTCAAAACCCGAAGTTCTGCGGAAACCGAACGCGCCCTAAGTAGTAACACAACTCATCCAATTTGGTCGTCAGTTCCCAGGTTAACGTTCGAAATCAAGCAACTGAGCAGCCAAAATCAACACCGTGAATCTGTCACCTACCGATCGTGCCGTTACCTTTGACGGCAAAGGGGATTTACTACTCTATGGGAGAGTCGAAACAAATCATATAGGGTCATTATTACTGACACTTGAGAATGTTCCGCTACTTTTATGGTACAAATCACGTTGACTTAAGATGTGATCTGTTTCAACGATTTCTCAAGATCACTCAGTCTCAGGACCTACGTTATTGTCTCCATTTGGAGGATAAAAGGCGCCCACAATGCAGAATACTGGTTAATACACCGGCTCTGGGTCTCAATAACAGCGCAATTGTCCTTTGCACATATGATATCACTCACGAAGTCCTGAGACTTGCTAAGTATCTCATGTTAAGATCTCCTCATAAGTCCTGACTCAGGTCCCGTGAGGTCCAGGGATATCTCGCTCCATGGACAATACTACCTATGCTACCAAGAATCTTGAGTGGGGACGTATAAAAAATTCTATGCTTGGTATTCCTTTAACTGCTCTGCATTCCAGCTGGAATTAATTTAAACAAGCATTAGCTATTAAAGCTAGTAACAAGATCACAGAAGGGTTACGAACCTTAGAAACTGACCAGACAGTTCCTTTTTCATATTCAATGCCAATTGCGCAATGACATTTCCAGGTTGATCGGGCCTGCAAATATCAGTCAATAAACTCTCGGTATACCTATTTAACTATTGGAGCAACGTGAAATTGACCTTAATAGTTTTCCTTCGCGGTGTAGAGTCTGAAATCTTTCATTCCCTTCTCCCATTGCAGCTTTGTGTTTCGCTCGAATATCTATCTGCATCTGTGTATCAATAACTCCAGGTTTTATACTGACAGCGGTCAAGTCAGGTTCTTCAGCGGCCAGCGTCGAGCAGAGGTGGTTCATGGCTGCCTTTGAAGCACCGTATGCACCTGGTATTGTCCTTGTCAGCAGCATAGGATTTTCGTTGTAGCAATTTTAAATACCCCATGCAAGATACGGTGTTACCGCAGCTCCACTCGACACAAACAAGATACTTCCATACGTCTTCCTCAACTCTGGGATCACTTCTTTCACCTATATCGGTTAGCATTTACCCACCTTGGTCCATCCCATGTACGAACCAGCGCAACCACGGCGAAGAAGTTGATATCAAACCCCTCCCTCCATGCATCGATGTCTGTATCCACGAGTTTGGCCACAGGCTCCAGCACTCCATGGTTCACAATGACTGAATCCAATCTTCCAAATGAGCTTTTAACCCTTTTCAGGATATTTGCTGGGGCGGAGGTGGCGGCGACATCGGTAGCCAGATAGTCGACACGGTTCGGGTTCGCCGATTTTACGACCTGCAATGCTTCTGCGTTTCGGGAGACAAGGACTAGCTTTGCTGAGGACTTTTCGAGGAGGTAGGATACAATTGCGGCACCAAGGCCCCGTGAAGCACCTGTTATCAAGATTACAGGTGACATTTGTGAATGGTTGCAAGTACGTGAGATGGCGTTGTCTAGATAAATAATTTTCGTGGAAAGCTAGGCGAACTTATATCGCTAGCTAACGTTATGCAGTGGGTAGTGATGAAAGAAAGAAAGTAATGACCAGTAACAATAGAATTAGTCTGGCAAACTCTAGAAGACTGTAGCAAAAGAATCGCTAAGTTGCGTCACCTTGGAATTTAACAGCGATTTACTGAAGATAACTTATACATACCGCTACGTTGTCTTCAGCCTAGCCGTCGAATTTGATTGGCTGCTTAACCCTAGTCAACTACTATCGCACAACTCCAATTTTCTTCATGCGGCTCTGCTTACGAGACAAACCGATAGCATGTAAGTAATGATGCATTTGTTTACGCTCATACAATGCAATCTGTGCCAGGCTTACGGGGTATCCCGCAAATTCTAAACTTTAAGTACATAGGTCTTGCCGCGAAATGTTAAGGCCCAAAGCAATTTCTAGATAGATACACACCAAAGACGCAAACCTAGGGTGCATGGGCCCAAACTTCAAAAATTGATTGTTTTTGGGTTGCGAAAGGGTCCTAAAGGGAAATGTTTAACGTAGTTGATTGCCTGGGATGGCTTTCCGGCGTCGGCCTTGCGTGGACTCCCGTCTCAGAAGGCCCCTAACTTCCTCCACCTGTTCCTCGCGCCGGCTACTTTCAGTGCTGGCACGACCCAATGTCCTGGTGCCGTCTCGAGTGTCCGGTCTGTTGGTGAACGGGGAAGGGCCGCGATGGGCAGTTGTGGTGTTCAAATCGAGACCGACAGCAGTAGAGCCAGAGCTGGATTTGCCTTGGTGATCATTTTCATCGTCGGTATCGTCACCCTCATGGTCCCATCGTTTTGCTAGTTTTTCTGCCTTTGCCTTTTCCATGTTTTCTTGGGCAATATGGTCGGGAACTGCAACTGTATACATCGGTTTGCCTTGTTCACCTACTGCCGGATCACTATTGGAAGGGAGTTAGTCAAGCCTTAAAGAGAGAAACAAAGGGTGCTAACCCGCCACTAGGTGCATAAATCGGTATTCTCCTAAGAATAGCAACGAGAGCGAGCATGAAACGGTTTCTGCGACTGAGCATTAGGGATTCATTTGCCCAATTACTGCGATGCCTCATCTCTAGCCGAAGCACAAGCTTGTCCAAGTCATTGATTCCTATAACCTCCACTTCCAAGTCGGGTTGGAAGTCACGGCTATTCTCTTTAGCAAAAAGCAACAGTTCATATTTGAGCTTCTGAATATCCTCAAAAGAAGTATCGTAATGAACAGCGATGGTGAGTTGTTCTTTCATACAGCCAGAGCGCGTAATATTTTCCAAAATCTTCGTGTTAAGTACGTTATTTGGGATTTGAGTGGTCTTGTTATTATCGACCCGTTTCAAAACCTGTTGGTGTTCAAACATGTCAGCAAAAGAATGATTGTATGTGGTGAGCGACCTGTACCGTGTATAGAAGGGATATGTGTTCTATGATGTATTTCTTATCGTCGATGTCAACACGATCCCCCACATCGTATGGGTGTTTGACGAAGAGGAAGATACAAGAGCCGAGGATTTCTTGTGCAGTGATCTGAAAACAATTTAGCTTAACACTGGGAATCTAGTTACAGGTTCAACATACGGCGAAGACGAAGGACAGTGAGATAAGAACTGTTCCGGCACCAGCGAGCGTAGTTCCTACGCTTGATTGTTGAGCAACCACAAACACGAGGACTGTGATAATGAAAACAATGAAAGACAAAACGTTGTCTAAGGCACTGATTGCGTTGTCCTAAAAGGCGATTAGCAACTTTGTCGTTGATGTCCTGAGACTTCAAGGTACCTACGACGTCCTGCATGCTTTTCGCAACGTCTAAACGATCGTTGTGAAGATGTACCGTGTGCATTATCATCTCTTCGAGACTTACGTCTCCATTGTTGTCGCTATCGAGTGAGTGAAAGCATTCCTCTGCCTGGATTTCTAGTTCCATCCCCATTACCTCCTTAAGGTCGGCGAGTCTATAAGGAAGTTAGCATCCGTTCATTGGGGTTAACCAGACCAGACTCACGTAAGAGCGGAATGTCCTTCGGGAACAAACGACATCCAGATTCGCTTGTGAGTATCATTAGCCCCAATCCAATGACTAAAAGCATCAACCAACCTTTGCGAGCGCTTCTGCTGATGATTTTCTACGCAGTGCTTCGATTGTCACTGCATAGGCGGAATTTGGATTTAGTATGTTCTTATTGCCGGTTACTTCTTGGGCAATGTTCCCAAAAGCACTCGTAACTTTGTCTTGAACAAAGTTGATATTCCCCAGGAATGCCCTCATTGGAGTCGCGGAGCCACTAGCTTGTTTCATCCCAGGAATGTTAAGAGTGAGACCTTGATGTATAATATAATCTTCCTCTCGAAATTCCGTGTATTCTGGGAAGAGAGAACGCGAGACTTCATATAACTGAGACAGAAACCTCACATTCTCCTTGTTTGTTTTGATTCGGTTCTCGAATTGTCTCCGGTAGTATCCAACAGAAACAATCCGGACAAGGAGTCTCTCGCCTAACCATAGGATGGCGGAGACCAAGCATGATATAAGGACTTTGTTCGTACGATTCTGCCAAGTTTGGATCACGCCAAATCTGTCGGAAGGTAGATCAGGGTTTTTGGTCATCAGCTATTGCAAAATGTGAGATAAGCTTTCAAAATCACGTAAATAGGATCGCTACATACAGGAAGAAAAGAGCACAGACTGGCAACAGCCCACCCCACGAGGGATAATGGTAGCTCTAATGCTTTCAGAACGAGACTGTATTTCTTAACTCCAGCTGAAATGACGCCCACTAGTGCTTGGAATACCGTGGGAAGTGCCTTTGCGACTAGTTTTGAGACCCAAAGCGAGCACCAAACAATTTCGAGCTAATATAGAATGATTGGTCAATTTGATCTACGACAATTGAGCCCAAAGTCACTCACCCAGACGAAAAGCCACAACATACGGACTCCACCAATTGTCGCGCGGGGTGCGGCGTATATGCTGACAAGAATTGGGACTAAAAAGCACAACGACAATGGGAGGATGTAGAGCGTATATCTAGTGATGACTGAGAAATGCAAAACTTTGTCGTAAAACTTTCCCATGGTCGTCAATGCTCCTTCCTCTTCGGCCGAATCTCTCGCGGTCTCATCTCTGGCCTTGCGTCGTCCAATGTGGCCGTGAAACACCCCACCGCCCTCTCCTTCGCCGCGGGGATATTCGGTTATGGTTTGGCCTTCCTTCCGCGCGCCAGTGCTGGCATTAGTTATAATTGGTGTGAGAGGAATGTTGACTATGTGTTCGTCTTGCAAGGACAGCCTGCCAGGTTGTCGATTCATATTACCATGGGAATTGCTGTGTAGAGGCAGGAAGCCCTGATTTTTAGGAGATGTAGGAGATTTGACCATCGAGGTGCTTAGTGTGTGATCGGTGGTTTGTACTGGACGAATTGGCTATAGGCACTGCCTGTGTTGAAAATAAGTGTGGTATGAATTTTATGATACTACCAGTGTGCTTCCTGAAGTGAAACTGGAGATCGAGTCTGCTGAATCAGTTAACAGTCGCAGGAGCATCGGGGCGGGTCATACCAGTTAGCTACTTAAGTTGTTTGCGTTATTGTTGATGAACGGAGGACGGCGCACGTGGAAAAGGCAAAATGAGAAAACACTTGAAAATGCGATAACCACCAAATGCTTCCTGGCTTTGGGGTGGTATGGGGATGAAGAATAGGAAATGAAAGGAGAGTAAATTTCATTTGAAAGAACCAACCAGTGGAAGATCAGAATTCATGATCAGAAATTCATGAGACGGGTTCCTGCATGAGCCATTCCACATTAGGAATTTACACAGGCTCAGAACGGTAGTCTAAAAGCCACAGGCGCTAAAACACTTGCAAACCTCGGTACTGTAGAGTTGCAATGGTGGAGCTCACGTGAACGGGGCCGGTGTCTACGTTTTTACTCAGACGTGACCGGTGGAGGGGTGACAGGGGTAAAAGGGGAGTCGAGTGAGTTGGCATGTTCCAAACATTTCTATTTTACATACAAATTGCAGGGTTAGGGGAGATTAGACCAATCATGTGATATCATAAAAAAAGCAGTTGACATAGCTTTTCATGCGGAAAAATGCCTTCTAGCCAATCAGAAGCTATATATGAATAACATTTAGAGGTATTAAGATATTTATTTTTTCTCACTTTTATATCCAATTACAGGAATTTCTAAGTCAGTTTATTCCATTACAATAATTGTAAATAAATAAAAGATAGAAACTGTAGAGTTGTTTTTTATTATTGAATTGATTGATCAAAGCAAAATACATATTTCTTGATTCTAGTTAAATTGTAAAAACTTGAAGTTGGAAAATTATTGTCATTATAATAGTTCTATTTGGTGAGCTTTACTATAGGAATATAGTACTGGAGTTTATATTGTAATTAATTACACCTTGAGTAAGATATACTTAAAGTATATTTACTTTCTAATATATTCTGCAATAAAATTAATGTATTTAGAACTGACAATAGTAGTAAAATATAAACTGCTCTAATAGTAAAGACTGGGTTGATTGAATGGAAAGTGACATGCGATTTAGATCTGAACAAGTATATAATAGATAGTTAATGTCACACTATAGCACTTATATTGGCATTGAATATCAAACTACTTTCATTTTGATATACTTTTACTCATTCTTATATGCAGCTGTATCTCAATTAAAATAATTCACATATTCAGCCAAGTGTAGGTATGCCAACACTTATATTATAATAGATTTTCCATTATTAAATATGTAAGTTTACTCATATTTTCAAATTATGTCAGATAATATCACAGATTATAGAAACAATCTATCTACTAAGTAATATACTATCAATTTTTTATCCCAGTATTCTATGAAAGCTGCAGGAGGTTAATAATGTTATTTACATAGATATTTCAATATGGAGAATCTTTAATCTTGTCTCAACCAAGTAAGCTCAGTTTTTAACAGATGAATCTCCATTAAGCTGAATACTGATATTTAAGACAAGATTGCTAACTGCAATGAAGTAAAATTTCCCATGATGGATAATAGTCTCAGCAATAGTCTTGCTGTATATCTGAGTAAAGACAAATTGGATTGAAGGAAAGCCGGAGTCGAATATAGAATCCAAGATTAAAGATATATGAGAGATAATAGACAAACAGCAGGTGATATTTATTTATGCTATCAAGCAGAATTTGAAATTTTGAATGTATAATACTGAACTAAGTGAGTGGGACTGGGAATACTATAGAGAGTCAATTGGATTGAAACTATGTGATATCAAGATCTTTGGTATGGCTCATCTTGATATAAAACGGCAGTGGACTAAAAGTGCTTTACAACTTCTTTGATATATTTTGTATAAACATCTAGTTCTACATACATAGATCAGCAAAATGTAAATCGGTCCGGAAGCAACACACAATCCTCCCAGACACTCCGGGCGACCTCACCAGTGCTTCTAAGATGTTCTAGATGCTCCCAGACCCCCCTGGAGCTTGGCAAAATGCTCTCAGACTCTGCAAGAGCATTCTCAGGTGCTCCTGAAAGCACCTGCAGTTAGGCAGGTGCATTCAGAATGCTTTGAGATTTGACGTATAGAATAGTCAAGTTCTGGAGCTCCTGAGACCTCTGGGCTGATCTGCGGGAGACTTCGAGAGAAGCTGAGGCCGCTGCGCAGCTTGGCGGGAGACTTGGTGTCGTATTCTCCCAGCAGTGGTTCTTACATATCCAGAAGGCATTTCGTCTTGTCATATTCATCTGTGTTACAGTCACCAGATTCGCTACATCATAATATGGCATGTATTGTTCAAGTCTCTCTATATATATACATACGGCCAATCTGGCTGCAAATGGTAGTCGAGCATAATCGCAGGAGCACCTGGACACGCTCATTGAGACAACTTAGAGATGCACCACTTGGCGGCTGTTGTGGTGAAACGATGGAGCTAGATGGCAGAGAGCCCACCATCAACACTCCACCGCACCTCTCCCAACATCCAAACGGAATTGATGAGAAAAAGGGGTTCTGGTTCGAGGAACATAGGAATAAGGTGAGAAGATATGCTACTACCCGGTGTTGAAGATCCACCCGATTGCGTGGATCCACAAAATCTTGGACAGAGTGAGTGAGACCAAAAGTTTTGAAAGATAGAGTGTGTTTTCATTGGATGATAAGATGAGGTGGAAATGGGATGTCTATCTACTCCGGGGTCTGCCAAATATATACTCCCCGTCACTCTGTCTACCTCCGTTACCCCTGTTTCTCCGTCCAACCGCCGTCGCTCCTTGAAGATGTATTTTGAGACCATGGTCGAATGTGTTTGGAGATGCACTCGGAGACTGAGATCGAGTGAACTCACAGATGCAGTTGGAGGCTGGGATCGAACAAATTTGGAGATGCACTTGGAGACTGAGAAATCGAGTGAACTCAGAGATGCACTTGGAGGCCGTGATTGAGCGACTTGGGAGATACACTTGGAGGCCATGATCAATCAAGATTGGAAGAATACTTGCAGGCGGTTGATCTGGAGGCAATTGATCTGGAAGCATTTGATCTGGAGGCAATTGATCTGGAGGCAATTGATCTGGAGGCAATTGATCTGGAGGCGGTCAATCGGAAGGCAGTCAATCTGGATGCAGGGAATCTGGATGCAGTGAATCTGGAGGCGGTAGATCGGGAGGCATGTGCGATGGAAGCTGAGACTCTATTCATTGGTTAACTCGTAATTGTGGGAATGTACAGAATTGAGTACAGCAATGTCCGCTGAGAGACAGGCTGGGAACGGGAGACAGTCGATCTTGGGATGATGCAGTACGCCGTCTATGCAGTCCTCAGTGTATGCTGTACTTGGTGTATGCTGTAGTTGGTGTATGCTTGTACTCGGTGTTGACTCTTGATCAAGGCACAGAGAGATTGAGAGGGATGACTTAACTTCGTGTTCTTAGGTGACGGCAGAGTTGACAGGACGAGAAGGAGAGAGATGAGAAGTGCTGGGGGAAATCATCATTAGAAACTGGGACTTAAGAGATTTTGGTGTGCGAGTCAATTTACCATCCCCAATACGGCAGGTATGAGTCCTGATCCAGCATGTTATTACACTGATAGGAGGTCTTCCCAACCCAATCAGGCAAGTCATACCCCTGATTTCTCATATCCGCTCGTGTCCTCCATATTGTTCTAATCTTCATCCCCCATCTCTCCCTTTATCGTCCACAACTCTACCATCATCGCAGAACACAAAGTTAAGTCATCCCTCTCTATCTCTCCATGCCATGATCATGAGTTGACACCGAGTACAAGCATACACCAAGTACAACATACACCGAGTACAGCATACACCGTGTACAGCATACACCAAGTACAGGATACACCGAGTACAGTGTCCACCCAGGATTGTTTGTCTTCCTTTCATTCTCATGAATACGAGTTGACCCCTGAATGTAGCTTCACCGTCCAGCATGCCTCCCTACACGATCGACTGCCATCGGCCAGCTTGCCATGAGAGCTCAAAGGTAAAGTCCACTTGTCACATGCCCACGTTTGCGAGTCAACTAACTGACGATTTGAGTCTCAGCACCTGGTGCACCATCCATCGACCGCGTCCAAGTACTCGTCCAATCTCGCTTGATCACCGCCTCCGAAGTGTATCCCCACCCTCGCTCGAGTACGGCCTCCAAGTGCATCTCCAAAGTTGCTCGATCTCGGCCTCCCAGTGTATCTCCAAACTCGCTCGATTACGGCCTTCCTGTTCGCACGATCATGGCCTCCAAGTACATCTCCAAACACGCTCAATCGTGGCCTCCAATTGTATCTCCAAACTCACTCGATTACGGCCTACAAGTTTGCACGATCATGGCCGCCTAGTGCATCTCGAAACTCGCTCGATCATGGCCTCGGAGTGTATTCTGAGTTAACTCGATCGTCATCTTCAGGTGCACCTCGAATTGTTGTCAAGCACCGCCTGCAGCCAGTGCAGATATACAGTGTGTAGATAGCTAGCTATATGGATAGATGAGAATACACACCGAATACATGAGTTTTAAAAATCGTTGAATGATAAGTAGTAGCTATGATTTCCAGGCGCACCAGCAACATTCCCAAAGAAGATGTCATTTTCCCACTCTGCTTTACAGTGATTCGAGGTGCTCCCAGGTGCTCCCAGTCTTGTTGTCGGCGCTCCCGGACTTGTTGTCGGCGCTCCCAGACTTGTTGTCGGCGCTTCCAGGCTTGTTGCCGGCACTCCCTGGTGCTCCCAGGTGCACGCAAAGTTCTCTCCGGCGCTCCGAGATGTTCTCAAACTTATCACAATCACTCCCATGGAACTCCTGTACCGGTCATCGGAGATCCCAGTTACTCCGAAGGCCTGCCGGAATGCCCTCCCACTGTCTGATACTCTCCTGAAATTGACGCATCTACGTTTACACTCCACATACTCTCAGACACTCCTGGAGGCTTCCAGTGACTAAAATACATTTTGCTGATGTATGTTTCCATACAGAGATTCTAACAAACTTAGATATACTGTACGATTTTATAACATATGGATCAATCATCTAAACTAAGTATAGAGACAGATACAAATAAGCAATCTAGTAAAGTGGCTCTGAAATCTAAGCCAAGGGTTTGATCTGTATTGTGATAACTTCAAAACTTTTATAAATGAATTAATTAAGCCAAATGTTAATCAGAATTGCAAACTATACATGGCAATGCAGTGCATGACTAACTTTCTACAAGGTGCAAAGAGACTAGTAGAAGTCTTTGCCAATTGAATCAATGTAAATTGCAGGGTAGTAGTAGAGCAGATGTTCTATAACAAAACTCTGATGAAATTGCAGGGAGCTGACTATGCCAAGGTTAAATGTTCAAAATTAAGCTGTGAAGAATAAAGTCAACTTGGACATTTCGCATTCCATTAGTTCAGTAGTTGGATCAACTGCTGGGACTTAACCTTATAGTGCTTTGATACAATTATTTTAATATCTTATCTTTATATTGATTTATCAGCAATTGATTAAAAGATTTGTTTAACATACAACTATTTTCTGCCGATTTCGACAACAAAATGTAATTATGTCACTGGGAGCCTCTGGGAGTGTCTAAGAGTTGTCGGACCACATCAGCAACAACCCTAGTTTCCGTCAGAAACACCCGTGTGTTCCGGACGGCTCTGACGGCTCTGATGGAACCTCGTACCCTCTGACGGAGAATTACACGCTACCCGTCGCGTTGCACACATACCTCCTTTACTTTTTGGTGACGTATACGCTCATCAGAACGACACGTGTTACACGCTTCGCAGTGGCTGCAGTTATGCTGAAGCCGTTTACACAACGCCTGGCGATGTTTATGCCTTTCTCCGGCCGCCGCTTCTTTGGGAATGCTGCTGGTGCGCCTGGAAATCATAGCTACTACT
>Ga0307512_10001796_pt1 | contig 29062 bp, 35 predicted proteins | sample 14_EM_MG_FD_200267 | JGI IMG/M metagenome (GOLD analysis project Ga0307512, IMG submission 200267) | Populus trichocarpa ectomycorrhiza microbial communities from riparian zone in the Pacific Northwest, United States - 14_EM | ecosystem: Host-associated > Plants > Roots > Unclassified | place... | reverse complement strand
GTTGCGGCAGTTCAGGCAGTGGCGTTGTATGGGTCTGAATTGTGGTGGCATGGACAAGAAAATCGAGCTCAGGAGGTGCAAAAGTTGTTGAATGAACAGGGCAGAAGCGTAACCGGATGCTTTAGGAAAACACCTCAGGGATCGTTAATGAATGACGCTGGGTTAAGACTGGCGGTGTCTCTTCTTAATAACCGGGTACGACAGTATATGTTGAGGCAGAAGATGATGCCCAATGCACATGGCGGAGGGAAAAGTTTCGATATACGGAGGAATCTTTTATAGAGGGTGGAGGGGATTGATGAGTTGATCCCGGCGGATAAACCTTTCGAAGGGAGGAGGTACGAGAGGACAACATTACCGATGGAAACAAGATGCCTTAAGGGCGAAGTGATAATTCAGGAAGAGGAACAAGTGCTGAAAGAGGCAAAGTTAGAAAGAGATGGACTTGTTCTTTGGACTGATGGATCGAGAAAAGAAGATGAGTGGGTTGGGTGTGCAGTGGTATGGAAAGAAGAAGGACGATGGAGTAAGAGGAGGGTACACCAAGGCCGACAGAAGGAAGCATTTGATGCGGAAATGTATGCGATGTCTGAAGCAATGAAGATTGCAGATGAGAACGCAGAAACAGAAAAGATTACTAGGGTCATGGTTTTCACGGATTCCCAGGCAACTTTAAAATGAATACAATCGGAAGAGCCAGGACCAGGACAGGCGCTGACGTTGCAGACGATGCATTGAGTCGATGCATTAGCCAGAAACAATATTCCGGTGGAGTACTGGTGGGTACCCACGCATACAGGGGTAGAAGGCAATGAAGAAGCGGAACAACAAGCAACAAAGGCGGCATATAAGCATTGGGGAAGTTATACCGAAACGCAGAATCCGCTACAGTTGTTAGATTATGATTCTTTCTCCCATGTTAGCCGAAGTTTGATGGAGGTGAAGTGGGAAGAAACTAAAAAAGAAATAATGAAGTTGGGAAAAAAGTCAAAGCACAGTTACCGGTATGATTTGGTAAAGAGGGGGGGTAACAGTGCGGTGATGGAAGCCAAAATGACGATTGCGGCGAGGTTTTATCACCTGAATTCAGGACACACACTGATAGCGAAATACCTATTGCGGATCAGAAAAAGAAGAGCTATGAAATGCTGGTGGTGTTGGCATGAATATCAGACAAGAGACCACCTTTTTAAGTGGTGTAAAAGATGGAAACGAGAACAAAAAAGGCTTTGGGTTGATGGGCAAGAGGGGGAGGATGGGTATGAGGGCGTTGAAAAGGTTTTGAAGAAGCCAAAGATTTCATTGCCATTGTCTCTCGTTTTTGCAGAAGAAAAATGTTCACGGGCTCTGATGGATTTTTCATCTCTTAAAGATGTCGGTAGAATTAGTGGAGTGGCGGAGGAGGCGGAACACTCAGATCACAAGGAGTTGAGTGATGGGGGGGTGTAAACCGTTGATGTGGTTTTTTGGCGGTTTTTTCTTTTGTTAAGTGGGGAAGAGGACTCGCGACTTTGCTTTGTTTCTTTATGTTACGGAAGAAGCGGGGGAGAAATGTGTACTGGATATGCCATGGCCACCAGCGGCCGAATGCAATATGATTACAAACAAACAAACAAACAAACTTCTACTCGTTCTTCATATTGCCATAGTGTATACAGGTAAATACCGTTTCTGTAGCTTCAAATCCCACTAACCCACGGCAACTACGAATCCATTTGCAAAGGCGTGTTGTTGTACCCTTCTAACGGTGCTTTCATGGTCAGTATATTGCGGGGGTCTCAACGATCCCGGGTGACTATAGTCTTTCGTAACCCGACAGCGCAGTCCAGTGCTAGTACTGCTTTCGATGGACTGGTCCGTCCGGAGCAAGTGTTGGTTGCCCTAAGGCTCCATACAGGTTCCTATAAGGGACTGGTGGATACCGGGAGTAAGCATTTGGTGATGGTGCCGGTGTTTATGCCAAATGTGGGCTTTAAGATTAGTTGCGCATGCGCCGTAATGCCGTGAAACTAGAAGCAGTTGGCCTTAAAGCGAACGGTGTTGGGTACGGCAATGACCTGAGTACAAAAAATACTATAAAATAACTTGATTTACATCCCTTCCCATAGTTGATTTTTATGTCACAAGAAAACCTCCGTTGCAGTTGCAACAGTACCAGTATAGTAAAAACGAAAATTCTAACAAGCACACTTTAACCCAAGCCAACTAATGCAAAGGATAGGCCCGAAGGAGCTGAAGGCGAGTTCGGCCGTATAGATTGGAACTTCACTTGATGCTCGCAAGCTCACTATATTCCTAACATCTGGCCGAGTAAATTTACGTGACAGCACCGTCGTCCTTTATTTGTAGGGATGACATCGGAGACTACAGAGCCATGTAATGTTTAGTCAAAGAACCGTTTGCCCTAGTCACTAACGGGTCTAGAATTCTCTTCCCCGAAAACCATAGTCCAGTCCCAGCCAGAGTGCTGTTCAGACAGGACGGGCTATTGCGCTCAGATTGTAGTAATGTGGTCTCCCCTCCAAAAAAAAATTCGATATCTTGGCGTATGAGTAGCTTAGTTACAGGATACCCAGTAAGAGGTGCTTTAGCTAGGCCCACAGTTGAGGTTCTCTCGATCTCAGTGTGTCTAGCCACGTGCTCGTAAGCTCGCACGCGGCGGAATTATTTCGCCACAACACTAAACACGAGAGAACAGTTGAGGTAGACTTCTGTGAAAAGATCTTTACCAAGCTGGACGGATAGATAATATCTCTTCACCAGAGTGAGACATTCCGTGGGACGTACTGCCGCGTAACGTGCGCGGCAAAGGTCTTGGGCGGATAGGCAGACGGGAGGCGCTCCGATGATAAACGACGGTTATAAGATACTAGCTCCACCGAGAACTACATAAATTTATTACGAAAGAACTGGTAGTGGCATATACACATATCCATCCTACGAAACTCTAGATGCACCTGTCCGTTGTTTACGCCGATGTTCAGTTCAATAACCCCTCGACGGGGGCTGCTGTGGAGCAGGCCATACTGGACTCTGAGGTACACTGCTGGTGTACGCCGTCTCTGGTGATATAAACTCTTCCGGCGGGTATTGTGATATGACTTGCGGGGTAAAGTTAGTTTTTCGGAGCTTGAACCAGATTACCATCATTGCTGCAACAGCAAGTGCAATAACAATGATGGAACCAATTATTATGCCCACAATAGCACCGATAGGTAAAGTATTACTTTTTCCGATGGGCCAAGGCGAGGGTGATAATTGGGCGGTGGAGCTGGGCTTGCTATTAGGGGTAGCCCGGACTGAGCTCGAGGTAGTTTTCGTAGTGCTTGCGGTTGTGGTGGGCATCGGACCTTAGGCTGGGTTCCCATCGCTGAACATTGCTTTTACCACTATGGTGGAAGTGTGACTACTGTATGGTATGCACATGCTGAAGGGTGTACATGTACGTCCACTATTATATACTTCAGTAGTCAATAATACACATTTGTAGGCAATAGATCGACATACTTCGCACAACATCCGCCAGTCACGGTCTCAGCCCTTAATCCGTCTCTTACAAAAACAGTACAGTAGGTATTGGCGAAAATGGTAAACACCGACGTTGCAAGTTGATGGATTGTTCTAGCCGAGCGAATCAGACTCCTGTCTGGTCAACTGTCTTTGGAGTTCCGGTATCGGCTTGGCTACATAGTCTTCGGGACTCCAACACAATAGGGTTATACAGTTGAGGTTGGGGCCCGGGGGTATGAACAAGGAGATGGCCAAAGCCAGAGCCCAATGCCGAGTACCAGTGCCGAGCCCTCCTCCTCGCCATGGGGGCAGGCAAGGTCCATGGGGGCCATAAGCCACCGGCCTCATACCTGAGCCCGCCAGCACTGAACACTAAGGAAGTTACCGGGCCAAATCACTAGTCAACAAAGCCTGGCGGCCGGCCGGGCCATCACGGCCGCCCAAAGATCAGGCCGGCCCCGCCTCGATTTTGGAGGCCTGCCTTGGAGGAGGTCAGGCCCGGCTTCACGCAGGCCAGCCGGGAGTGCACCAGTCCGGACCGGACCGATCCCGGACCGAGCCCTTCCTCAGACCGGACCGGTACTGCAAAAGATCGTGTTGTAGTCCAGTTCAGACCAGTTGAGACTGGAATGATCCCGGTCTAGACCAGACCGAGCCCTGCCCCAGACTGGAATCGTCCGGACCGGTGGAATCATTGAATTTATCCCATTCTCAACCCGATTCCATCAATGTTTAAACCTAACTCTGCAACGAAGCCCGGGACCAGTCCAGAGTAAATCTGAACCGGTCTGATGAAATGTTAGACTGATCCAAGTCCAGTCTAACATGGCCCCGCACTAAACTAGACTAAACCCGGGCTGTTCCAGTCTAGACTGGTCCACCCCCGGACCGTTATAACATTGGCTATATTTTAGATTTAGCTATGCTAGAGCTAGACTATGGTCATCTATATGGGGTTCTGCTCTTGGGTTTCGTGATACCGGATGCACCAATTATCTAGTAGGAGTCCCGGCCGGACTGGCTGCCCCGAAACATGCAAGTCGGACCGAAACGTTTGGAGCACTGCGTGAGACTCCTAGGACGGCTCGTACTTTTGAGTTAACTGTGATTCCAAAATGTCTCCACTTTGACGCATCAGTCCATAGACACTGTACGTACGGCTTGGTTTAAAGTTGTGATTATTAGTTCGGTGGTCATGTCTTGCCAAGACCTCAATTTGGCGATCATTACACTAAATTGCCATTTCTGTTACGATGTGGGGAGAACGTATACTCATGCGTGTAGACTATGATACTGAGAGGGTTGGGAAGGAGAAAGGTTGGGAATATATACAAACGCTAGAGAATTTCGGGGATTTGTGTTGATAGAGCTCTAAGGTTCGTGACTGCTCTTTTAGACTTCACACTTTACTCTTCCCTTTCCCTACGCATCTTAGACCTTTAGACCTGTACAGAGACACCGAGACAGTCATCGTACCATAGCCAATGCACACGGTTCTCCCCTTCATAGTCGAAACTATTTGGTTGTATCCTTTGCCACCGGATATGTTGCATATGGACCTGACCAAGCTAAGCCGAAGCCTAGGCACCTAGCCCGTATTGCATAAGGCACCCAACTACCTTGTATACGTCTCGAGTCTTTTTCCTTCTCTTCTCTGTATAAGTCGCACCTGCACAATTAATTCTCCCCGCACCAGCACGAAAATGCAATATGGTCTCCAATATCCGCAGTTCTGACATTCACTGATTAGATACAGCCAAGCACAGTAGCAATCATCACTTAAAAATGCCGCAGTTACATTACAGCTGCTTACGATGCGTGATCACTTCAATACCCCCTGGACGGGGGCTGCTGTGGCAAAGACAATAGTGGACTCTGGGGTACATTGCTGGCGTACACCGGCACCGATGATATTGACACTTTCAGCTGGAATTGTGACATGACTTGTGGGGTCGAGTAGGTTTTTCGGAGCTTGAACCAGATTACCATTATTGCCGCAACAGCAAGTCCGGTAGCAATGATTGAACCAATTACTATGCCTGCGATAGCACCGTCAGGTAAAGCATTACCTTTCCCAATCTGCAAAGGTGGAGACGGTATTGCGGTGGTAGAGCTGGGTCCAATAGCCGGGGTAGCCTTGACCAACCTGGAGCTGATTGCATACTACTCGGGGTTATGGTAGGCATCGGACCTTTCGCTGGGTTCATTTCGCTTGCGTACAGCGACCATGAAGGATTTTTATATGTAGAGTGTCCGGAATTTGTCCCACAGCCTAGATTACGGAATGTACCGAGACCATAGCCGTACTGCCAGTAATCCGACAAACAATACGGGTACGACGATCCACTATGTCAAGTCAGTCATGTTGACAAAGATGTATGCGGACTATTGCATGTATGCGAACCAGTACTGCGTCCCATCAGCAATTGCTGTTACACCCAATTTAGTGAAAGAGTGTTTAGTGTAGGGTATGCACACGCTTCTGGATGGACAAGTGAATCCTCTATTAGGTACTGAAGTCAGTGGCTAATAATAAACAATCAAAGATATTAGATCAACATACGTTCGGCAACATATGCCTGTTACAATCTCATCCCTTAATCCCTGGCCTGAGAAAACAGTACAGTCGGAATCTTCGCAAACACCCACGTTGCAGGTTGATAGATCGTTCCAGCCGAGTGAATCAGACGCCTGCCTTCTCAACTGTCTTCGGAGTTCTGGTATTTGGGTCGGCTCCATATCCACGGTACTCAGGTCACCATCACGATTGGAGTGTTCAGTTGAGGTTGCGAGCCGGGGGTATGAGCACGGTGATGTCATGTCTTGCGGTGCCGCTGATGCATATGGCGGAGCCAAGCCGGCAACAATTACACAGCTCAATGTAAGAAGTGGATGGATCTTCATGGTGATTGTAGTTGTGCTTCAGCTCACTAAGTTCCGACAGAGCAGCAGCAGTGCCCTTATAATTGTCACATCGACTCACAATCACACCACCAATGTAGCGAATCTTTCTACTACCCCGCATACACAGAACCAGGCTTTCTCGTGTTACCGCACTAGCGCTAAGACAAATGTTCATGCACAAGTCTCTTGAGCTAAAGCACCGGCCGCAGCTTGAATTACATCGCACCGGGCCGCTGATGTTCGTAGCCATTTCCCCGGTTACCTAGTGTCTCCGCTTATACTAGTCCAAGGTAATATACTAACCTACTGCCCTTCTCTTGAAAAGATACAGAGAAGAAATTCGTGGGGCTGAAGTCTTGGCTTTTCGCGGCAGGTGGTACAGATGTGTGGATACCCATTTCGCAGGGACGGCTGTCCACACTTGTATCCTAGGAAGTTCATATTGCTTCTGCAAAGCTCGTATACACTGAGTTCGATAGAGAGCCACTCGGCGGTTGCCGCCGAAAAGGACAATGCGAACATACACCATCACTCGCTTTGGTTTAATTTGAATTGGGTCTACTATTTTTGTGTAACTTTGTTAGTAGCGATTTAAATTTACCAGAATACTACCAAATCATGTCAAAACCTTGCAGCTAAGCCCGGCATTTTGTTTTTAGTTATGAAGTGGTGCTGCGGCAAAGAACGCATGTGACTATAAACTCGTGACTATCTTCCAATCAGAAAAATCCTCAACCCACCACCCTTTGTATGCATTTCTTGAATATGTACCTATTAGAGAGTTGTTGTGCTGTACGTTCTTTCCTTCCTTCGTTGTTCGTGGGAATAGCGAGAGGTACACATCTGGTGTGCAATTTCCTGCGCGCTAGGAATCACAAATAAGGTTAGAGATGCCAAAATCTGCATTCGATAAATGGAATAGGCGAAGGGGGGCTAGCCAGAATCTTAGTTAGAATGCGGAAGGTCAGCGATAATCTACTTAAAATCTTCACCCCATAACATCCGGCGATGTTAAATGGCTGCAAGAGTACACAACAACGAGATGTTTTGTGTACCTTTCCAAAAGCCTGGCATATCAACGCTCGACGTAAGATCAAGATATAGCCCCTCATCATATTGTTAACTATAGCTCTCTCCGTCGTAACCTTCGATAGCTTTGCACAAATCTGAATAATCGATAGCAAAAGAACAGGGCGATTAAAACATAACAGAACGCCGAGCGCCTTTTGTAACGGTAAAACCACTCCAGGACTTGAGAGAAAATACATGCAATGATGCAATTCCAAAGTGTCATTGATTTGCACACCACAAACCAGGAGTATAGTTCTCCGCAGTGTGGGGTTAATTCCTGCTTCCGTTTGACTACCACGAATACTGCAGTAGGAAAAGGTAACAAACCATACCATATACATACCAGTATAGGTACTCCATCGCCGTTCTCAGACGTTTCGTCCCACGGTGCTCCCATCATGGATGTGTGAGCATAGGTGGTCACTCGGCCCGCGGGCCGCAGTGTTTGTTACATATCCAGTGGCGAGTGACTCAGAGTGGCGAGTGACTCAAGAGTGGCGAAGCATCAAAGTTTTCTCTCATAATTCTCTGTATATAAATCGAGTCTTTCTCCTTCTCTCCTTCTCTTCACTGTATCATAGAATCAACACACGGTCCTCCCCTAAGTACTACAGTAACAGTGTTGCATATCCGGTGGCAAAAGGCCGCACAGCCATCGCCACTCTCTTCCGATCTCCAAATTTCTCTTCTCTGGTATCCCGAACTAGTGATGAAGACTGTGGGTACTATTAGCATACAATCTAATGAACGTTTGCCCTAGTCTCAAATAGCCTAAGATTCTCTGCTCCGAAATTTGTAGTCCGGTCAGTGGCAGTCTTACCCGGACGGGACGGACTATTGAAATGCCTGTTTCTGAGTGCTGGGTGCAGTGTGGGATTGCGTAAAGCGCACGGCACTGTGCCAGCATGTATAAATACCTACATTTGGAAGATCTACGGCATGAACATCTGAATTCGAGACATTTTGCACGGCGCCTATTTCGATGAAATTTAGTATTTCATAATCCTCTGATGTCAGCATGCTCAGTGTAGTCAAAGTAAAAGTTAATTCACTGAATTCTTCAGAACTGCATGTCACTGCTCCGTGATGTCAGAATGTCATGGTTGCCTCATCTTGACGACTTATCACTGTTCTCAACAAAGAAGTTCTTCCTGGTCTGTTTCTAATGAGGGATTCCCCCACAAATGTGAGAGCAATAACTGCTCTCAAGACAATTGTAATTGCGCCATTGTTGGTCAATATTGAGATAACTCATATATGTAAATTAACTTCATGAAGTATCATTCAATAGCTGAGTGTAGATGCCGGGTAACGGAATTCTGAAGTTCTCGCTATACCGGGAGAAATGAGTGCAGGCACTCGAGGATTTCCCGCTCATCCTGCACTCAGACTTGTATACTTCGCTCAAACTTATTCATCTCGCTCAGACTTATTTGTGTCGCTCAGACTAATTCGTCTCGTTTACACAGATACGATTTATAGTTTCAATTTCATGATCACGAACATTCGTTCAACGGTAATATGGCATCTATTCTCTAAATATCTATGTCTATCTAGATATGTATACACACGGACAATCTGGGATGACTGGAGACGGTGCTTAAGCGCACGCACTTGGAGGTGCACTGAGAGACGCGTTCGGGTGCGCTTCGAGAAGGGGACCGAGCACACCTTGGGAGAGTGATTGAGCGCACTCGGAGGTGCACATAGAGACGGTGATCAAACGCTTGAAATGCACTTGGAGACAGTTGATCTGCGCTGGCTGGGAGCTGAGATTCTGTTCTGGGTTTAACTCACAACCGTGGGAATATAGGGAGAGAAGACTTAGCTTGTGCCTCCAGAGAGCTGGCCGAGAGCTGGCTGCAGACAGTGCTCGGGAGACTGTCAAACTGAGCTGGCCGGGAGCCGGAGACGGTGCTTGGGAACTGGCTGGAGACAGTATATAGTGTTAACTCATGATCCTTTCGTTGACAGGTAGAGAGGGATGACTTAACTTTTGTGTTCTCAGGTGCTAGCAGTGTAGTGGACGAGATAGAGAGCTGAGGAATTCGGGAATGTACCTTATGCACGGCGGGGATACTGCTCGGGATCAGGCATCCCAATATTCCGTCCCGTCCGTCCAAGGCCTTGCCCGAGACCAGACTTACAATTTTCCGGGCTCAAGATTTTAGGATTGGACGGACCAGGGCACTCCATGATAAGACTACAGGTCTGCGGGCCCTACAGTCCATTAATTGGCCCCCACAAAGAAATTGGTTTCAATTTAATGAAGTTTATAATCCCCGCTGAAGATTTGTTTCGGAATATGTTTCGGAACTCTCATTCCCGAGCTGGATATACAATATTCGACCCTGGTCAAGACTGTGGTCATCTGTACTGGGCCCTGGACCTGGAGATCTCTGCCCGAGATGGACCAGTCCCTCCATAGTCATACTCCAGACAGGACTACGATGTCGGGCACCGAAAGACTGTAGTTCGAACGGACAGTTGGGAACCCTGCTCGGGATTTGCGGTAACGTGCGTGGGGTCATCCGCTGTAGTTCTTGGCACCAAACTTAAGCTTGTTCGATAGTACTGTCCAGGCCATGGCATGGTTGACGGTTAGTTGAGATGTGGTCAAGTAAAAGCAGCACAGTAGGCTTAGAGAAATATGATGACAGAAGAACATCGGCCCATTGCAACTAGTTTCACGTCATCACGGCACTACCGTAACTAATTTTGAGGCCCACATTTGGCATACCGGCACCACCACCAAATATGTACACCCGGTAGCCGCCAGTCCCTTATAGGTAGCTGTATAGTACCCTAGGGTAAGCAACATCTGCCACGGACGGATCAGTCCTCCGAGGTCAGGACTTGGACGGACGGTGATGTCGGGCACCAAAAGACTATCGTTACCCCGGCCCATAAAGACCCCTGACGATAGCCTTCACTCTGTACACATTATCCGAGAGCTGGAGTTTGGCACAGTATCCTTAAATTATGACATCTCATTACGTCTTGCGGGAAGTCTTGAGCCATGGAGGACCTGTCTCGCGCCTTCTCGTCTCTCTGCTTCAAGATACGACACGTCTCATTGACATCACTAGTCCCCTGACGTCTTGTATTATTTGGTTAGCTGTAGCTCCAAAAATGGCTCCATTTTGCACGCATCAGTTTGCAGACACTATACGAACAGCGTTAGTCTAAAGTTGTGATAATTAGTTCGGTGGTCATGTCTTGCAGATCTCAATGATGTACTATCACTAGACAATCTTGCCATTTCTCTTGTATGTTTGGGAAGGAGTTGGAAAAAGAAATACTGGAGATATATACAATCTCCGCTACCAGACTATAACAACCATCACCACAGCCACCATCGCCTCTACCCCCGCCATTCCGCTGCCTGTACAGATACTGGGCATGCCCACAGCCGCAAACAACTGGTTGGGAGTGGGACTCCCAAATATTCGTCACCGAGGACTATCAAGATCATGTTCAGCTTGGTTACCATCACAGATTGCATAAGATAAGAGCTGCAGTTGCGATACTTCTATAGGCTTGAGCATCTGGTAGGCTTTGATAAAAGGCATCGAGGATAGGTGGTAAATAAATACTTATTTCTCACACGTATTACACATATTCAATGCAATCGCGTGAGGCATGTAAATATCCGCGGGGGAGTTCAACTACAACTGTAAGTATCAAGGTAGTATCCGCCCCACCAAACTTCATTTTGTTTGTTTTAATCATTTTGCATTCAGCCGCTTAGCGGCTGTGGCATTTAAGATACAAGACCCCCAACCAGTCCCTATAGCCGCTTCCGCGCAAATTGAAACTCTAAAGACCCCTGGAATCTGACAAAACCCGAAGCCCCGAAATTAAAACCCACACGGCAAAGTTGCCGACAAAGCCCAGCAACAATCCTGCACTCTCCCCCATAACTTCTTATTTCTCGGCGTTCCCAATTAAGAGTAGCCGGCCAAAGGTTGGTGCTGCTCCGAATTACTACCAGACACAGCCGAACTCCCCTCCTCCTCCAATAGGCATAGCTTCCCGATGGTTTAGTTTGACCCCCATTCCTTAAACCCTTCTAATCCCGATTAGTCGACGCCGCTTTGAAAATCCTCGCCAAAGCCACCTGCAGGGTTTCATATGAAGTTATCGCAGTGGAATACCCCAACCGACCGAAGGCCAGCAGGTTTGTGGCTCCAGAAAAGAGGACTCCCTAGAACATTCACGGGGCGCTGTTCATCGTAGGGCTAACGTGTCGGGGGGGCGGATGGTGATGTTATCGTGAGGTCGTGTTGGTCTCTCTGAATTCTCTCCACTGAGCCAGGTTTGTCGTTAAATACTGGCATAAAACATACAAAAGAAGGCGAGTTGCCCTAGAAGAGGGACTACCGATCGATGTCGATGCTGAGTGGATTTGGTGACGAGGAACACTCTGTTTTCGACCTGGTAACGTACTGGCAGAGAGGACACACGGGGAAAGTCGTGATGAAGCCAAAGTAAAACCCCGCTTTGCCCCGCGAGGGGAAAAGTTTGGCGAAACCAGGCGTTGAGAGGTGTTGTCGAAGGTGTGTCCACCAAACTTCAGTTTGCACCTGCCCAACTAATGCTTTCCCCGTACTCCATGAGTCGATATGGCGGTAGATGTGGAAAGAAACACCGCAGTCAGGAGCAGTGTTCGTACGCGGCCCGCCCTCCATTTGAAAAGCCTGCACCGCAAAAAGTCTGGCAGACGGTCGGCTATTTAGCGGCCGGCAGGCCAGTATTCATGCAGGCCAGCCGGGCCTGGCCGCTTAGGAACACTGGTCAAGAGAATGAATGTATGATCCCGGAACACAGCCCTAGCGCTTGTAGGTAAATGAATCGCAGCAATCAGCACAACAGGTATTATGATCTTCAACATCCATGATTCTGACATTCCATTCATTAGATACAGCCAAATACATTTAAAAATCACCGCCTAGAAATACCACTCTCACATCACCACTGTCTGCGATGCGCGATCACTTCAATACCCCCTCGACGGGAGCTGCTGTGGCGAAGGCCATACTGGACTCTGAGGAACTCCGCTAGTATACACCGGCGCCGGCGACATCGACTCCTTCGGTTGGAATGGCGGCTGGTATGGCGGCTGGTATGGCGGCATGACTTGCGGGGTTAAGTTGGCTTTTCGGAGCTTAAACCAGATTACTATTATTGCCGCAACAGCAAGTGCGACAGCAATGATAGAACCAATAACTATGCCCGCGAGAGCACCGACAGGTAGAGTATTACTTTTCCCATTACTTTTCGCAATCAGTGAAGGTGGGAGCGGTGTTAGGGTGGTGGAGCTGGGAGCAGCATTGTCCGAGTTCGAGGGTGTTTCCGTACTGTCCGGAGATGTGATGGGCATCGGACCTTTCGCTGGGTTGGTCTCGCTTGCGTACAGCGCCCATGACGGGTTTTTAACCGTACTGTATATAGAAACATTCGCACAGTCTAAGTTAAGAAAAGTACCGAGACCGTAGCCGTACTGCCAGTATACCGAGTAACAATATGGATACGCCGTTCCACTGTGTCAAGTCAGTATTAATGACAAAGATGTATGAGGAATGTGGTATGCATGCGAACCAGTATACAGTCCCACCAGACTCTGTCCCTTCTTCAAGTGTGGCGATAGAATGTCTACTGTATGCCACGCACACGGTTCTGGGTTCACATAGCCGTCCACTATTACGTACTTTAGTAGCTAACAATACAACATTACAGTCAGCAGATCAACATACAGTGCGCAACATACACCTGTCACGGTCTCATCCCTTAAACCGTCGCCTGGAAAAACAGTACAATATCCTCTGCAAATTCCAACATTGCAAGTTGATGGATTGTTCCAGCCGAGTGAATCGGATGCCTGCCTCCTCAATTGCTTTCGGAGTTCTGGTACAGGAGTCGGCTGCATATCTACAGCATTCGGGACAACGTCATAATCAGTGTGCATAGTTGAGGTTGCCAGCCGGGGGTACGAGGACGGCGATGGTATCTCTTGCGGCGCCGCTAATACCCGTGGCGGAGCCAAGACGGCAACAATGCCGCTGAGTGTAAGAAGTGGATGGATCTTCATGGTGATTGCAGTTTTGTTTCAGCTCACTAAGTTTCCGACAGAGCGACAGCGCCCTTATAATTGTTACTTCGAGTCGCAATCACACCACCTCCAGCATGGGGGAAATCTTCTTGCAGCCCCTCATGCGCGGAACCAGACTTTCTCGCGTAGTACACAACTCGAGTAGGGCTAAGATAGATGTATACATGTTCATGCACCAGTACACTAAGGCGAAGACAAATGTTCATGCGCAAGGGGAGTATCTGCGGCTGAAGCTTGAAATACAAATGGAATGGGGCAGTGCTATTTCTTGGCCCATATCTCTGAGCGTGTATCTTCGTGCGGGAAATATGGCATAAGTGATGTTGTCGCATAGCATATTAAAGTATAGGCAAATCCTGAAGACCGATTATATCCACCCACCCACCCACACTGTTGTAAAAACTCGGTATGTTATATTCTATACGTTGGATCTTCCCAGATGTAGATTAAGTGGATAGGAAGTCACAATCACAGGAGGTATATAGGAGGTTACATTCCTTAGGCAGAAGTTACCAGCACCTGACCGCTTGCTTTCGTAGCTTAGTGAAGCTTTGATTTCCCTGCTTCCTCGGTGTCTCCGCTAATAAGGTTCTGGTCTAAGAAAACATTTACCGGCCCTTCGCCCGCAAACCGAAAGAAAACAACTTTATGAGGCGGAAGTCTTGGTGATCTTGGCTTTCCATCTAGGTATATCTGGAGGTATTACCCGAGATATGGGGATACCTACTTATTGCCCAACCACACTAATACCCTGCTATTATTCAGAGTTACCGCCGAACAGAAGGATCTTTTGTACATACAACATCACTCATTTTTGCTTAATTTGCATGAGGCCTAGTGTTGTTATGTAACTGGTATTAACTCTTCAAATTGTGTCGAAATCGATTTGCAACTACCCATTCTAAGCGAACGCGTGTGACCTCGTTTCTGCGCTGAGAACATATGATAAAGTAACACTACTTCCTGTGAAAAAGAAAGGGTCCTACTTCTTGTACCACTTTTAGTGGCTGTAGTTAAAGTCTGCAGAGTTAGACTCGTGCTAATATAGTGGCGTCACCCGTGAATCGAATAATAAATCGTTCAATACTGCCACATGCTCGGCTGTCGTCCAATCAGAAAATTTCTTAACCCTTCACACGTAACATCCTGGCATCCCCTGTCTTTGCCAAGGATTGGCTAGACTGACACCACCCACTTGCTCTATGTGCTCTAAGTTCTGTAATGGAATATGTACCTACTAGAAGGTTGTTGTCGTAAGTTGCCTAGTGCAGTATGTTATCTTCTTCGTTCGTTCGTGAGAATTGCGAGAGGAGCATATCTGTTGTCTAAGTTCCTGCGCGCTTGTAGTCACAGATAAGGTGAGAGAGACTAAGATTTTGGTGAATTCAATAGCTGGGTGCTCTTGTTCCTAGCTTATCTAGCCGTGTGCGAGCTCATGGGCACATGGCTAGCATCTGGATCGTAGTTGGACATCAGTGGTAAGTGATAATTCTATCCACAAAGCTTCACCAAATATCACACACACTTTTGAGTCCACTGGGCGGGCAAAAGTGCACCACAACAACCAAAGATTTTTTGGGTACCTTGAGTCTACTCCTTCTCTCATAACAAAAGCCTCACATAAACTCTATATCGTACAATTAACATTTACTAATCACAGATCCCAGCTGCTAGTTAGAATCATCCAACAGAGCCTGAAATCAACTTTGCCATCGCCAATGATTCCACCCGTCCAGCGATGGACCAGTCCGGACCGGGACCGTCCAGTACGGTCGAGTCCAGTCCGAGCAATTTTCTGGACTGGGATGGGATCAGTCTGAAATTCTGTTGGACAGGACGGGCTTGGTCTGGACTAGTCTTATGGCTGTATTCAGGGTTAGGTTTATATTTGCTGTTTTTGGCTCGGAAATTGGAGAAAATTACCCAATTGCACCAAATATCCAGTCAGAACTGCTATAGTCACCTCAGGTGGTGAGTTTGGGTGTGGGTGTTGATAGAAAGCAGAGATGAAACTTTTTTTCGGTAGTCCTTCGCGATGAAACTTTGCCGAATCTAGACAGAAATTCTGAGTTAACATGGACTCGTCCAGGACTACCAGTCTAAGGCTTAGTCTAGTCTGCCCTCGCCACTAGACTAGATCGTACTAAGTCCTACCTCAGACTAAGATCGTCCGGACTGGTGGAATCATTGGCCATCGCAGCCCTCATGAACCATGTCAAGCCAGTTGAGAGCCCGCTCCCGGTGACTCTAGCTCCACCAACTTCAGCCTGTTACCAACCAGCTCAGATCGATCGTCGCCACACAGCTCCCGTTAGGTTTATCTGTACCGTCTCCAGCCTTTAGTCTAATCCCAGTGTTCCTAAGAGCCCAGGCCTGGCCGCCGCCAAAGCAGTCCGGCCGGACCGCTTAGGAAAACAGTCAAACCGCCGACAGCCTTCAGGCTAAATCCTTGGTCAACATTTCCCCCATAGCAAACGAAAGTAAAATGAATGATCCCATACAAAAGAAATGCAAGAGGGAGAGAGAGAAAGAAAGAGGGATACTAAAGAGACTCTGCTCAAGAGCGTGGGAACTTCCCCACTTCCACGGCCGTGAGGAAGTCCATCACCACTGAAATTCCCGGCTAGCTCAGATCGACCATCTCCAGTATCCTCCCAACAAGTCTCCAGCCTGCTACCGAGCACCATCTCCAGCCAGCTCCTGGCTAGTCCAGTGTTCCTAAGCGGCCAGGCCCGGCCAGCCAGATCTGCGGGCCGCTAAAAAGCCTGGTCGCCGGCCAGGCCGCTTAGGAACACCTGGCTAGTCGAGTTCAACAGTCTCCAAACAGTGGTCTCAACTGTTCGAACCGTTCCCGGTTCGGTGAGTGAACCGGTTCGAACTATGAACTGGTAGTTCAGAACCAATGACGAACCGGTTCAAACTAGTCTCGTTACAGTTCAGTCAAGTTCCGAGCGACAGTAGTTTCGGACGCTGGTTTGTCAATGACATAGATGAGTGGTTATCGTTTGTGCAGTATTGTCATGAATTTCACGGACCACGGATATTAGGGGTTGTTTACTGTAGAATGTACTGTATAGCCATCAACCCAACTGAAGCATCAAGAGAATTTGCGAGATTAATTGCCAAGGACAGGTGGTCATTCGATATCACTCGGGAGCAGTTGGAACCAGTTTGTTGCATGATCCTGACCGAGCTGAGCTTCAGCTGAGCTGATGTCAATGCACACAGCCGGTAGAGCATAAGGCACCCAACTACCTTGTATATATCTCGCGTCTTTCTCCTGCTCTTCAGTCTCTATACCTAAGTCTATTCACACGGTTCTCCCCTTCCATATTTCAACACAGTTTGTTACAGGTGTACATGTGCCGAAGATATGTCATAGGTCTGATACAAGGTCACTGCTGCAGAGGCTGATGCCTCCTGGATATATCTCGAATCTGTCTCCTTCTCCCTTCTCTCTGTACCATGGAGTACACGCACACGGTTCTCCCCTTCCATATCGTAACACGGTTTGTTAAAAGTAGAGAGATAGAGAAGCTTGATTGTACTTGTTGCATGTGAACCTGACCGAGCTGAGTTTCAGCTGAGCTGATGGCAAGGCGCTCGGCTGGTAGGGTATCCCCTGGATCGTAACGGTTCCCGGCCCATACGGGCCGCCCGCGCAACCACCTCACAACACGTCCAAAAATGGTCATCGGAGGCCATGCATTTTATCAAGTCTTCTTCAGTGGCAAATAAAATTTTCTGTTCGAGTGAATTGTAAATTATGTGCGAAGTGACTTTGTAAGCCTGACTGTCCCACAAAAATTCGCTCTCTGAACTGGCAACCGACCCCATGTCTATGCACCACTACCCAGGTTTCTCCTGTACAGGTGATTGAATTCCACAAAACAATGCCTTTCATTATTGAGACACCACAGTTACTTGCATTTTGAACATGCTTAGCAAAGTTTGGGTGCAGATTTGTTATTTCTGGCTGGGCTTTGATGCTGGCAAAGCTACCATCCCACCTACTTTCCCTTCCCAAGGTGTACTGAAAATTGCCCGCAACTCCAACTCTGGCTGAGGGGTAAAGATATGCCCTCTATGATTTTTGCCAAAATGGGCTTTAGCCTTGTTTACTATGAGAGCTGTCCGATGGGTATTGGTATTGGTATCACCCCTCTGAGCCTAAACTCTCAGGAGCATTGCAGATGGAATTCCTTGTGTGTAATAATGTCGGGACTTCAGAGCATGTCCTTAGCACCATGCTTGGAGGATATTTTGGGGTGTTAAGGGCAGAGTTGTCCATCTGGGCTGTGCAGTGACATTTTCGAGTTTTTGGGGAGCTGATCTTGAGACAACCCTCCCAACAACTACTGCCCTTTTTATCAGCACCCCATTCCTGTACAGTCCTTAATTTTGCCAAAATGTTCTCAAGCCATGAGAAAGTAGATTTATATTGCTCGCAGGCCACCGCCACAGAGTAGTGTTAGCAACGGTTCCGGGTTACCCGGCTTCGGTCCGGGTTGGAACCGAACCGAAGGCCCCGGTCCGGGTCAGGAACCGCCAAGCAACCCGACCCGCCTAGTCTTGGCGGGTTTGTTACCCGGACCGGACCTAAACCCGCGGGTTGTTGGCCGGGTTGAACCCGGACCGCGGTTCCAATTTACGGTTCCTACCACTTTGGCACAACTTTGGCTCCAATTAAGTATTTGAGTTCTGATCGTATCATGACATGATCAATACGTAGATTATGCAGTTTCAGACGCTCTTCCACCTCCCACTGTCAGGTTTGCAATTGGACTGATATTCGTTGAGTTGCTGTGAAATAAAGGCGAATTTTAAACGATATTGGCGGGGTTTCGATAGCGATTCAACGAATATTGGTCCGATCGCAAATCTGAATGCGGGAGGTGAAAGAGCAGCTAACACTGCACAATCTACGTACTGATCATGTCACGATACGATCAGAACTCAAATACTTAATTGGAGCGAAAATTGTGGACTTGAAATGCCGGGTTTTTGCTGGTAAAACCGGCCCATTTCCAACGGTCCGGGTTTTTGGTGTGGTAAGACCCGTTGCAACGGTCCGGTTTCGGGTGGAACCGGACCCGGAACCGACCCGGGATTTTGGACCCGTTGCTAACACTACCACAGAGTTGTGGTTGCATCGCTAAACATTTGCGGGTGGGGAGTCGGTTGCCATACCCAAACAGGCTGGGAATGCCAAAGTTACGATCCAGGGGATAAGGCACACAACCATCTTGAATATATGTCGCGTCTCTCCATCTCTCTTCTCTCTGTACCTTAGTCTATACACATGGTTCTCCCCATCCGCCGCATCAAGTATCCCCTGCATTTCTCGGAGGTGGTCTTCCACCAACAGCAGGAATTCCGTAATAGTGCCTTTTGGGCCACGGATTCCTACGTATTTCTGTACTTCCTTTAGTACGCACTGGTATCGAACCAAAGACTAGGTACGTACTGCCTTATGTTGTTCGTTAGCAATATCATTAAGAAACACAACACTGTCTTCAATAATTTGCACACCGAGTTGCTAAATACCCGCTCGCAGCTGATACCCAGCCTCAGAAGCCCGGACTGTTTGACTCAATGGGTGTCCAGAACCTGACTATACTTTAGAAGGTAACTAAAAACAATTCTGATAAATTACACGAGGGCGCGGGGCAACATTGATACTTACATTGGACAGGTCGTGAAGGTAATGTAAGATTCAACATCTAGGGCCGTAATGATCTTCACCTGCCATCAGGACCGATAGGCATGACGGTGTGGGGTGGGAGCCTGGGAATGCGCTGGGGGTAGCGTGATGTGAAACTAGCGTGGGTTCGCTCACTTTCTTCACTCTGCGACCATTTGTAAAACTTCTCTCCATTCCTTCAGTTGGAGCAGTTAGTTCTGTAAGACAAGAGCAACCGACAAAAGTCTTGGCGAAACAGATACAGCGCGGTGAGTCGGCAACAACGATAGCAATCAAAAAACGGACAGCGGCTATCAATTCTGGATGTCTAGTTGACCCCGGAGAGTGCGTCCCAGCACCAGCGAGACCGCAGGAGGAGTGCGCGCACAGGTATCCACGCAACGGAGTGGGTTCGGGTGAAGGCTTGGCAGACAACGCGACCGACGCGACTCGTTGGCCAGCACGTAAGCGACAGCAAGGAATACCATAGAACAGAGGATTACATCACAGGAGTGATGACCGAGGTCAGGGTGAGTGAGAGGAGCGACCTGGACACGGGAGTAGCGGGAGACGGGAGGAGCGACGCGCCTATGGATCTGGCGATGGAGATGGCGACAGCGGCAACACCCACCGCCGCGGAGACTGCCGGCAGAACCATATTTGACCAGAAGGAGAGGAACGACAATGGAATGCGGAGAATGAAGCGCGAGGCCCTGGCCCCCAGTAATTGGAGCAGCCGCATGGAGAGAACAATGTGACAGCAGGCGCAGGAGCTAACGCAGCTACACTGAACCGTTGGACATGTAACAAACCTGCTGGAAGCCCAGGTCGCTCGCGACGAGGCACAGTGGCTAGGAATGACGACGTGGATGCAAGAGCGAGAGCAGAAATGGGACGCCCGCCACGAGGATGACAAGCTGTGGGGGGCAGGAATCACGAACATGATCGCAAAGGTCATGAAAGGGGTAGCACCAGGCCAGGGAGTGAGAGAGAAGGAAAGAGAAAACGCTGCAAGGATGGACAGTGGGGGGCTAGAGGCCTCGCAACATGCAGATACGACTGAAGAAGAGTGACCAGAGGAGCGCCAACGGCCGCAGCAGCAACCGAAGCCCAAACCGCAGCTCAAACTGCAGCCTAAACCGCAACCCGCACCCAAACCAAAGCCACCCCCCACACCGGCTAGAAGTTGGGAAACAGTCCCACCCCGAACCCAGAGTCAGAACGCTCCCGCTGGCCCTGCCCCCACCCCAACGACCGGATCGAGCATGGCAGAGAGACGCCTGATCTTGAGATGAGACAGGAGCGTACCGCTGCCCAACAAGATGGACCAGGAAATTGCATCGGCGATCAATAGAGCGCTCTTCCACCCGAAGGCACCAGCCCACGTTAGGATCATGAACGCAAGAAGAAAAGCGAAGTGTACAATCACGGCTATCACCCACCAAAATGCTACGGCAGCGATGGCACTGGCATACAGCGAAGTCATGATCGCCGCAGCACACACGGTCGACAAGGGTGTCATCGATGTTGAAGACAACGAATCCTGGGAAAGACTAAAGATCCACGCATTGCCACTGGAGAGGGACATGGGCAAAGGCACGGAGGGCCTGCAAAAGATACGGGACGAAATCCATCCTGAAATGGAAGGAGTGGTGATCCCCATCCAAGTATGATGGCTGGCGAACCCCCACAGCATCAGGGAAAGGACACAGAGGGGGGAGATCTCTCCATCGTCAGTCGTCTTCATAGTGAAGGTTCAGAAGGTGGCGTGCAAACTGGTCAAAGAAGGCATCAAGGCGGTGCGAGTGTGGTACCAGGTCGAACCATTCACGAATATAGGCCCAGACAGCGGGTGCGAACACTGCTGCGGCTTGAGCCGCATAGAGAGCAAGTGCAGCGGCAAGCCAGTATGCGGCTACTGCTCAGGACCGCACTGCACCAGCGACCATAAGCGCAACGTCGTGGGCTGTACTGCAAAGCAGGGCTCTCTCTGCGGCCACACACAGGAGAAATGCCCCAACTGCAGAGGAAGTCACATCGCATTCAGCAGTAGCTGCGCAAAGAAGGTGAAAGCCACCAGAGAGGCACGGGAGAGGAGGAGAAAAGAACCTTCAGGACGGGCCATGCAGACCACGGGACCAACCACAGGGGCGAATGGGATAGCGCTCAGCCTGAGGACTCGGGCACCTGAAGGAGGAGAAAGGAGCGGGAGCCAAGAGGAGATGGTGGATGCAGAGGAAGGGGGCAGTGAGGCCGAGGACGTCACAATGGCCGAGAGCACATCGCCAACGGTAACAGCAACGGCAGCACCAACCGCAGCAGGAATGGCGGCAGCCGTGGTGACCAGCATTGAAGTTGGAAATGATATGGGAGCTGCCGCCCCCCAATGTTTAGAGCGATCCAACACAACAGCGCCAGGTCATACGTATGGACCATGGCCGGGCTCGAGATGGTGGTGGAACGGAAGGCGGATGTGGTTTCTCTGCAAGAACCACCAAGAGAAAGAACAGGAATAGGACTCAGCCACCCGGCATACGAAATTAGAGAAAGAAAGAGGGTGTGGATGGTGGTGCGCAAGGGGAGCGGACCTATAACGAACGCGTGAACTGACCTGAGTAAGAACGCAGGCGATGACGTAATTGTAGTCGACATCAAGAGAAGGGGAGAGTAGATGATACGGATCGTAAACATTTATGATCAGAGAACAAGGGAGGCAGGAGACAGACCAGCGAGGAGACTGAGCTGGCAGAAGATCATTAGGCAGGGGGGAGGCGGCACGGTGCTTGCGGGAGACTTCAACGCCCACAGCCAACCCTGGGACCCGAGATGCATAGAACGGAGGGATGCTGCATACTGGGAAGATATTATAAATGAGCATGGACTGGTAATTGGAAATGACGACCAGCCCACTTACCACTGGACGAGGAACGAAAGCGAGGGCGAGTCCATCATAGACCTGACCTTGGTCAACCGACCATTTGTAAAATGGACGATGTTGGATGGGAGTCACGTCACAGGATCCGATCACGAGATCATACAATGGGAGGTGGCCATGGAGAAGCAGCAGGAAGCAGAAGGCACACATGTCGTGGGACGGAACCTAGCAGCCATGTCGCAGGAGGACGAGGAGCAGGCTTAGAAACTCTGGAAAGAGAGGCCAAGGGGAAGGGCATACTTGAGACCAGAGAGCATGGGGGACAAAGTGGAGAGCGAAGCCGAGTGGTGCCAGGAAGCACTGAGCAAGGTACTCGACGCCACTGCCAGGAAGATGAGGACATGTGCTCATTCAAAGAGGTGGTGGAATGGCGAGATTAAAGAGAAGAGGAGCCAACGTGGAAGAGAGAAGAGAAGGAGCCGCAGATCTGCGGCAACAGCCCAGGCCAAAGCCGAGCTGCAGAAGTCAATTCAGAGAGAAATAGGCAGGATGTGGAATGACTACCTGAGGAACCTAAGGGGAGCTGAGGTGTGGAGAGAATCGTGAAGCTAGCAAAGGCAGATGTCCGAACAGGCCAGCACCCAGCCGTGTGGAAACAGGCAAGCGGGGTCGTAATCCGCCAGCCAGGAAAAGAAGACTATACGAATCTGAAGGCGTACCGCTCCACCTCTCTACTAAGCTGCTTGGGAAAAGTTGTCGAAAAAGTGGTTGTGGAGCGGTTGGCTGAAGAGGCTGGGAGAAGGGGACTGCTAAGCGACGGCGAGAATGGGAGCAGAAACAGGCGGTCGGCGATCGATGCGGCAGCAGTCATGGTCGACAGAGCACACGCAGCCTGGAGACAAGGCAGCATAGCCGGTGTCCTCCTGAGGGACATCAAGGCAGCTTCCCCGAGGGTGGGGAGGGGGAGACTGATCCATAGACTGAGAGGCAAGGGGATTGACGGAGACCTCATATGTGGTCGGTGAGTTTCTTCTCAGATCGAACAGTGGAAATGGCAATCGAAAGCAATGTCATGGAGAGACACCCGGTGGAAGCAGGCATACCGCAGGGGTCACTGGTGTCTCCAATCCTATTCACAATCCACACTTCAGGGCTCATGAAATGGGTTGAGGAGAGGGTTGCCGGTATCGAAGGCCTATCCTTCGTGGACGACGTCAGATGGGTGGCGACTGAGAGCGACATAACCCAAGTCGTCTGAAAACTCGAAGCATGCGCCAGAGAGAGCATCGACTGGGCCGAGAGAAGGGAGCTGGAGTTGGACACCGCAAGAACTGAAGCGGCACTTTTGTCTCGCAGGCGGGGCCACATGAAGCACCGGCGTCCGAAGCTGACAGCAATGATAAGAGTTGGGAACGGCTTCATCATGTTTAACAAGGGAGCGACCAGATGTCTGGGAGTGTGGATGGACGCCCATTTGACGTTCAAGGAACATCACAACCGATGCATGAAGAAAGCTAGGGCCGTAGAAGCACGACTCCGGTTGCTCACAGGAATGTACAGAATCGTACCAGCATGTGAGAGCAGTACAAATTGCCTGTGTCCAGGCCGTCGCGCTGTATGGTAGCCAGCTCTGGTGGGATCCGAAGGATGTCAGCCGACGAGACGACCTCCAACTTCTTCTGAATCGACAAGCCAGGTCAAACCTGGGCGCGCTGCCGACAACCCCAAGAGGTGCACTTATCAGAGACTCAGGGCTCACACCTGCGGCAGTGGCCCTCGACGCCAGACAACAACGGTTCGTGGCAAGACTAGCAAGTGCGTGCGAAGGCTCCAAGTCGAATAAGCTTTACGATTATCCCACACCTGGAGCACCGGTAGGCAGGGTAGCCACGTCAGAGCACGCGCGAGGCAGGAGAACAGAGACGATGCGCTGGCCAGACTCGGGGGAGAAGCCAGCGGTCAAGACCACCATACTGGAAGAGGACGCCGCGGCCAAAAGAGCTGCCGATCGATGGGTGAGAGAGAAAGAAAGGCAAGCCGGAATCTGGCACCTGGACGTGGTGGACCGACGGATCTCGTACGGACGATGGGAGAGTGGGAGCCGCTGCACTTTGCTTAAACTGAGACGGGTGGATGATCTTCCGCAGCTACCTCGGCACAGGACGAATGGAAGTGTTCGACGCCGAATTGTGGGCAATCGCAGTCGCCCTCCGAAAGTCTGTTGCATGAGCGGAGGTGCTACGAGCACACGGAGTCACCACAGTGGGAATCTTTAGAGATTTGCAGGCAGCAATCAGACGGACAGTGCACCTGGACCCAGGGGCAGGGCAGCAACTACCAAGAGCAATTAACGAGCATGCCAGGGCCCTTTGCACCCACGGGATCGAAGTCGTGGTCCACTGGGTCCCGGGACACTCGGGCATCCCCGGGAACGAGGAGGCTGACCGCCAGGCAAACAAAGCACGAGAAGAACGACGCTACACAGTACATGAGCGAATATACACCTCGGCCGGGAATAGAGCTAGACGGATCTCTGAAGGGAAGCTGGTGGCGAATGCGGAGTGGGAAGCTGACAAGTGCTCCAAGCACTGCGGCTATAGGCTGAAGGGCAAGGCCGGGAGCAATAGACCCATCCCAATGTCAAGCGTGAAATCACTGGCAGCAAGGTTCTATAGACTGAAGAGCGGGCATGCACCGACTGGAACGTACCTAACATGGTTCGGACACACAGAGGACGACAAATGCTGGTGGTGCAGAAAAGGCACGCTACAGATGCGCGAGCATCTCCTCCGCCACTGCAGCGAATGGAAAGACAAGCAGAAAGTGCTCTGGACGGCGGTAGGAAAGGCCACAGGATGGAAAGCGAGCAGATGCCGACATGTGCAGATATCTGAGCTGTTTTCCATGGAGATATGCGATCAGGCAGTGATGGACTTCCTGGCAGCCGCGGACGTCAGGAAGTTCCCGCCCAGGCAAGCGGAGGAGCGCCGGCAGGAGGAGAGTAGACAGGAGGAGCGTGAGTATGGATGCTTGGAGCGGGGGCTCACTCTCTTTTAGTTGATCTCTTTTGTCTGTTTGTTTTGTGTGGGCTCACTCTCTTTTTGCTTGTCATTTCATTTGTCAAAGGGGACGATGGGTAGCGGGCGGGAGCTCCGCCATCTAGCCGGCTCGCCCGGAGGCGGAGGGGGTGTTTAGACTCTGTCATACTCTACTTACAGTGAATACAGTATGAATAAAACAAAAAAAAACAAAAACAAAACAGCAGTTAGTTCTGTGGAATGAAAATGAACGAAACCAAGATAAACATCATGGAACAATCAACTGCGAACATACTTTCATCACTGAAACAATGGGTTACAAGGTCAGCACAATTCAGGAATGACACGTGCTTGACGATCGCAACCAGGTCAGAGGTGAAAGATTCGACCTCATTCGGTACTGTTTGTTGTTCTTTTTCGTAGTCTGCCTTATTATACTCGAGAAAGCGCTCGCAAATTCTGTCAATATCATGAGGCTCCCGGCAGACTTGAACCCATTGCATTGTTGTTAAAATTGTGCCGCCGAATTCGGTATCCTGTGGTTACGCGAAGCTCATCATTGTTTGCAGATTTGAGGGAGCGTTGGAAGCGACCCGACAAAAGGAACTCTATACTATAATTTTTTTGATGAGTGTATTAGTTTATCAATAGGTACCGCTGAGTTCCTATAAGCAATGGCTGGTCAGTGTGATTCCATGTAGGAATGATCAGTTCCAAGCCTAAAATTCGACACTTTCAACTTGTGCAGCATCCAATGATATGTATGTGCAAGCACTAATAACAGTCAGCCTTGTGAACTGTTGCTTTTTGGTGTATGCATCACAAGACTTTCCCTGTGCCGAGTGGAAACCAGTGTTCCTAAGCGGCCAGGCCGGCCTTAGCGGCGGCTTTCAAATGAGGGCCGGGCCGAGCCTGGCGGCTTTTCTTGGCGGACTAAGCCTAAACAGAATATTTTGTTCGAAAGATTCTCTGCTGCCTTTACTAAGAAAGTCTCCAAAGTACGAAACATAAACCATATCCAACTCAATCATCGTAGCCCTGCCATTGCCGTATTCCATCCATCAACCAGACCAAGGCTTATGCAGGCCGATGCAGGCTTTTTAAATCACGTGCAGGCCGGCTTCTGACCCAGGCCGGGCCGGGCCGCCCTTAGCGCAGGCTTTCAGAATGGAGGCCGGGCCGCTTAGGAACACTGGCGGAAACTTAGTAACACCGCCAAATCTCGAACACTGGTATCTAATGACGCCACACACACCTTTGAAAACTATCGCATTACATGGAAACGCTGAGCTCTAGGGTCGCACCATCGCGACATATGCGGCAGCTGGCGTCTTTTCTCCTAGTTATGTGAAATCTTGGCATTTAACGGCGAGCGGAGGCGTCTCAAGGCGTCTCGGGGGTAGCTCGAATCACTTTGTTCTGGCATGAGACGTCGCTAGACGCTACTCTAAAAGCTAGCATACAAACTTCAGTTTTAATTAACTCAAAACACCAGCAAAGCCCAGCTGCACAGATAGTGTTTGCTCTAGACATAATTGGTGAAGGGTGGTCATTGTTTCATTCCGGAGGTGGGAGTGTAGTTTCACTGGTTCGTTTGTTTCTTACTTTGTCAAACCTCACATAACCGGGTAAATCTAGCGGCCATAATATCGCATACTGACGGTGGCGTGCTGCACGTCTCATTAGCATCACCAGTCGTTCCGGCGGGAGAAGGAATTTGAAAAATTTGTGCCGTCTGGACAAAACTCTGCTCAGGACAGGACCGTCAGTTTTGGAGCAGAGAATTCTGGACCTGGGCAAAAGTTTTCTTGCACTACAAGATTGGGGCCGTAGTCCATGGGGGCCAAAAAAAGAAAAAACTAAAGATACAATCGAGGTAACTAAAGCAACTACATACATACAACTGTAATATTGCAAATTGTCTGCACGCATCTGGATGTCATAACATCTACGCCTTCTGAATATTCTTTGCACCAGAAATCCCAGTACCCCACTCTAGAGTCACTTGACTAGATGTATTTGAATCGTGATTGCCTTGGCTGATATCTCCCGAAAGATGCGTTCGAATTTTCCTTACTCCACTTGAGATCTCCTTATTCTGCACAAAGAAAGAAAGGCTGGTAATCCCTAGCTGAAGACTTCCGGAAGCAATTTTTCAGGTCCATCCATGGTAGTGCCAGGCTATTGTCATTTATGTGGCGCCTGCTCCAGGGGTTCTTGACTAGATGCACCAGTAATCTCCACGGGAGCACCAGACCGGATGGAATGACCGAACTGTTAGAATTTTGGGGCGGGAATCCTAGGATGTTTCGTAGCAGTGAGTTGGCTGTGACTGCAATGAATCACTTTGGACGCGATGGCTTATTGGCACTGTACGAACGGCTTTGGTGTGAAGTTGAAATTGTCGGTTCGGTGGTCATGCCTTGCTAAGACCTCAATCATGTGTGATCTATAGACTATCGTGGTGTTACAGTTGTTGAATATCCGGTGGCAAGAGTACCCAGTGGTAATGGTGACAAAGGGTGGTACCGGCATACCCGAAGATATACCGGAAAAGTCTCTGTATATGCCGAGTCTTTCTACTTCTCTCATCTCTCTGTACCTTAAGTCAATACGCGCACACGGTTCTCCCCTCCATAACCGCAACAACACTTGTTGCATATGTACATGTAGTTACCCTGAACTACGCTGTGCGTAATTCTGTCTACAGATGGTCATAGCTTCTCACACTGATATGTACACGGAAGCCAAGAAGGGCTCTTTCTGTCTTGCATATAATCAACTCCAGTCCTGTAGCAAAAGTCATCGTGACTTTGGCATTCCCTACTAAAACAAGTGAAAATCCATATTTTGCATCAAATGCTCAACCACAACCAGTGCACCAACACGAATAAGGGGGAGTGGACTCGTAGTGTAGTGGTATGGTCTTCCCAACACTATGCCAATGATTCCACCAGTCCGGACGGACCCGGTCTGGGGTAGGGCTCGGTCCGGTCCGGTCCCACCGGAAGGTCGGACTGGACCGAGCCCAAGACTGGCAGTCTGGGACTGGACGGGCTTGGTCTGGACCAGTCCGCACACGCTTGCAATTTCGACATTGTTTCTTAGTCAACTACCACTGAAAACATGACTCATCCTCACATTTATCACCACACACCTCTGGATACCCACTCTGGGTGAAATTATGACAGTTCTGACTGTATATTTGGTGCCATCGAGATATATTCCCCTCATTAAAAGACCGATCCAGTGGAAAAAATACCCTAACCCTAGACACTGTGTTGGACTGGTCCAAAGCAGTCCAGGCCAGTTCAGTCCAGGTCCAAAAAAATTGGGGATTGGTCCGATCCCGGTCCAAAAATATCTTGGACTGGACCTGGACTGGACTGGACGATTCCGGTCCGGACTGATCCATTGCTGGACTGGTGGAATCATTGCACTATGCTGCATTTCACGGGTTCGAATCCCGCCACTCCCCCCACTGCACCAATGTAGCCAATCGAATGCGGACTCCCTGTAAAGTGCAGGGCGATGTCGCACGAAACCGAGCTCCCTCTGTCAAATTCACCTTAGGTCGACCATACGAAGAGATTAAGTAATGGGGGTGGGCTAACTGGAGTTTCAATGGCCTTGTGCCCTCCACCGGGTAGCGGGAAGTGGGAGGGAACGACTTTGCCTGAGTCAGAAATAGGTGCTGCGTGAGCTAGTTTGGACGTAGTTTAGCCAATGGATGGACAGGAATTTTCCGATGGACAGGGGTATAAAAATATGTTAATTAAATGCCATGACCACCAGTGGTCGGCCGGCTTGTGGTAACTTAGCTGGGCACCCCTTCGGGGTGAATGCAAAATGATTACAAACAAACAAAC
>Ga0307512_10001795_pt1 | contig 29098 bp, 23 predicted proteins | sample 14_EM_MG_FD_200267 | JGI IMG/M metagenome (GOLD analysis project Ga0307512, IMG submission 200267) | Populus trichocarpa ectomycorrhiza microbial communities from riparian zone in the Pacific Northwest, United States - 14_EM | ecosystem: Host-associated > Plants > Roots > Unclassified | place... | reverse complement strand
TGAGTCGCTCTACCGTCCTATGGTTAATGAGGCATTCCGTGGTCCCGCTGTCTAACTAACAGAACTTTTCGATCGATTAGGTTTTTGCGGGTCTGAGCTTGAAAGGTGCTTTATTGTGGCGCCTTATATTTTACTAGATACAAGGACCCCGGATTCATCGCCCGAGTGAGAGCCCAACGCTCAGGCGGTCTGAAAACCCATTTCTCCACCCAATTTCTACATATCGTCAACGACGCAATCACTGTGTCTCGAAAACTCGGGCGATACGAGCGGCGAAGTTGTTCATGGACGAATCGCTCTTCGAATTATCCGTGGGATTTTCTTCCTCTATTTGGACGGAGCGACCCGCGATCTCTTGTTGGGGCAGTTGCGCGCGATGTGGCCCTGCTTCCCGCACGCGAAACAGCGACCGGACTTTCAGTATTCTTCCTTCTCCGTTTCAGTGGACGCTTTTCGGATCGTGGCGCTGGTATCTATCGTGTCGTCCTTTCGTGGAGGGAGGCGGGGTCTAGCAGGATTGGGGCTGGAGTTGGAGCGACCCTGGTTTTGGTTGTGACTACCGGTGCGTGTCCAAAAGAATTGCCCTCGGCGTTGACTCTGATTTTGTCCCCCAGTATTTGCCTGTACTGTTCCATAGTCCGAATCCAATGCTTGTATCTTTAGCCAGATTTGCTGCTGGCGTTGTGCCGCTTTCGACCATTGCTCGAACGATTCCGGACAATCTTTGTCGATGCACGCATATGCCCATGTTCGGGGTAGACCCCTTGCGAATGTCCGCAAGTTGGTGGGGTCATCCAGGTTGGCCCCGATGCGACGCGCAAGCCTTTCGAATTCGGCGATATACTCGTCCACGCGCCCTTCTGTCATTTTCAACTTTTCCAGTTCGTCGAGCGCGCGATCGAGTTCAGCGTGATCGACGAACGCGTGACGAAACTTGTCTTCTAAGACTTGCCAAGCAGTCATTCCGGGGGGTAGCATGGTCGGGTCGGCCTTGATTTGGTCTAACCAATCATACGACCTCTCTGCCCAGTCCGCGACCTTGGGGCCATCGACCAACGACATGAAGTACGCGCATCGCCAAATAGGATCGTGGGTGATCGTCGCACGTCGGTTCATCGACATGAACCCTTTGAATTGGGTGAGGAATTTGAGGGTTTGGGCCCTGTCTCCTTCGAATCGGTCTGGTGGCGAGCCTTCCAGTCGCAAGTCGTCGTCTTGATTCGGAGCAGGCCCGGGATCGGCGAGAGTGAACGGGTCGTCGCCCGTTCCTTTGGGGCGTCGTAGGACGCCACGCTCGGTTTGCGAGGATCGGATCGCGAAGGATCCGAAAGGTACGTCGCTTTCTGGATCCTTCGATGGCCCTCTCAAGGCTGCCATGTCAATTCCTGCTAGGGGGTGCCCTAAGCTTTCGCGTGCACCTCGATGCGCTTCCCAGATGCCTTCGTGGCGACGTATCTCGGATCTCGGTGATCTCGGTCGGTCAAGCTCTCAAGCCGCGAGAGCAAGTAAGTTGGGTCAGAGTCAAGCAGACCACTCAACGGCGCGGGTCTGAGAGGCGGCGGGAGTCGAAGGCGAACAGGAGCCAAGCTCACAGTCACAAAGTTGGGTCGGGGTCGCAAGCTTAAGGCTTATCCTCTGCAGTAACAGGGATTATATACATAATGAACCGTCCCGAGTCAGGAAGAAAGGCCAGTGGAACAGCATGTTACGGACTTCCCGGCCCGCACGTTTCTAGAAGTTTCTCGCTCGTTCTCTATGCTTCTCGAACATTCTAGTTCATGAGTTTGTCATGTATATAAACCATTGAGCAGTGGAGAGAGAGCCTTAAGCTCAATCCCCTGTGTAATACGGGTTGTTACACTTACACCTCTCTTAGTGTGAATGCTTCATGAACTCAAATCATCAGACCTAATGAGCACAGTGCTTGTTAACCAGCTACTCAAGCTGAGCTGCAATCTAGCCAGAGAAAGCCAGCATGTTGACCAGCCTAGCTCAGCTCAGCTCAACCAGTGCCCAAGACTCAGGTTGGTCTAAAATGTTAACCAGGCCGGCTCCATCTTCTGGAGGTGTGGCAACACTAGTGTGCTCATGGCAAGAAAGCCGATTGCTTGACCAGTGAGCAACCTTTAGCTTTCTCGATCCCCAAGACCAATTTGTTAAAGCCCCACGGCATCCATCGCGCTGCTATCTTGACGTCAGAGCAAAAATTACTCAGATATGCGCCGCAAGAGAAGACTGGAAAAGTCCGCAAACGCTCATACCGATAGCATAGTCTGACCTTGTAGTTGGAGAGCTGATGATATGGCATATCCGTTATGAGATGGGCAACGCAGATTTATCACCCACTCGACGGGTGCACGACTTGCCACTGTGGCATGACGGCGCCTTCCCCGGGCGCAAGGAAAGTGGAGGCTTGGGATTCGCGAGTACAAGTACGAGCAACTCACCCCGTTGTTCGATGCACGCGAAGTCAATGAGTTGGATTAACAGTCGGGTTTGCGACATCTGTCTGTAGCTCTAGGAGTACACGTTTCGTGAGGAATGTAAGTTGCGGGCTTGGCTGTTTGCCTTCGCGCCATCGACCCCACGATCGCATCGGCCACCTATATCTGGGGTGCTGAAGATAGCGCCCCCGTGCCACCCAAAATGGGGATTTTCGCTGGGAAGTACGAGAGAAGCGAGCTATCCTTCTTCCGTCGTGGCCTCCGATGCCTTCCACCACGCTATTGGACCGAGGCCCTGCTCGGCGATGGAGCACTGGACAAGGCAGTGTCAAAAAAGTCTCTAGGCCCGCGCCGCCACACGGGATAGCTTGAAGAGGGCAAGGGACTTACGGTGACCGTGTATGGTACACGCCGAGCTGGTCCGCTGATGTGGACACCCTCGGCCGCTTTCGGCGGGCCCGGCTCATCGTCGCAGAATTCGTCTCTCTCCACTCGTACGCGCACGATCTCACCTTGGTCGATGTACAGCCGCTCTGTTTCGGGAGAATCGAGCAGTTCGTGGGTCGACGTTGCCTCGGAGCCCGGAAGCCAGAAATAGGCGCGTTCGTTGGGATCACTGGGTGGTGCAGTGCAGTAAAAAAGTGGGCGGAGGGGTGTTTTGTGATGATGCGAAAGTAAAGGGGAAAAAAAGGAAACATACAAGGCGCATGGTTGGGGAAGGTGAACGAGTGGTATCCACATGTCTTCGAAAAAGCCGACAGATACTGCACGAGCAGATACGTTGAGCGGGTGATGCAAAACGACTTGTACCTTGGGTTTGGAGAGGGAGAAGGACCCACGCTGTATGCCATCTTCATCAGAAGACTTGACCTTTGCCAAGACCACCTCGGAAGGGAAGGGTCGGAAGACAGTCAACCTGAAGACGACTAGGATATTGGATCAAAAGGGGTGACGGGACAGCTTTCGCCCACCACAACCGAGGACTCACCTGTATACCAAAGGAAACCGTCTCCATACCTGACCTTACCCTCTCCTACTTCGGCCACGTCGAACACGCAAATGCAGAGGCCGACGTCGTGAAGGACGCGGTTTGCGTACTTTGTGTTTAACTCGTGGATGAGGGCCTGCTCTGGGGGTAGACCGAATTGGGAGGGGTGTATCGGGATCTTGTCCTGTTGTGCGGGAAGCGGTTGGCAATGAGTAAGGAAAGAGGAGACGCGTTGACCTTTACGATGGATAAGACAAACATGCCGTTCAGTTGAAAGCGGGTTATCTTATCTCTTATCAAACGCGGCGAGTCAAATGGCAAAAAAAAGTTGCCAGCTCAATTTGGGAAGAAGCGAGTACGCGCCTGACTTTCCCTGCCACAGGTATCCTAGACGAGGACACAAAGTCACTCCAACGACCTCAATGTCCGCCCCGCATACGGCGACAAATTGGCTACCCGCCAAATCATGGCAGCACTTTCTTGCTGGAGGGTGAGCCCACCTCACTCGCCATTATGGTTCTTATTATTGACTTATTTGCCGCGCAGTCTCGGAGGCATGTGCGGTGCCGTCGTCACGAGCCCCTTTGACGTGGTCAAGACACGACTACAGTCGGACTTGTTTCGACAAAAACATACCAGCGTCGGCGCAGTCGTCGGAGACAGCGTCGTACTGGTTCGACGGCCAGGAGGGTTCTTATGGCACTTTGTCGAGACGGCACATATCATCCGGTTGCGTCCCCTCCCATTTTCCTCACTCCCCTTTTTACAGCAATTCTCACCACACAGCACGTAATCCTTTTTTCTTTCTAAATTTTAGAGATATCGCGAGAGAGGAGTCACCACGCGCGTTATTCAAGGGTCTCGTGCCCACCCTCGTCGGCGTCGTCCCTGCGCGGTCGATAAACTTTTTCACGTACGGAAACGGAAAGCAAATCATCGCCGACCGATTCAACGGCGGACAAGAAAACTCCTACGTGCACCTCTACGCCGCCGCCATCGCGGGCATCGTGACGGGCACCGCGACGAATCCGATCTGGGTCGTCAAGACGCGCCTGCAGCTTTCCGCCTCGGACAAGCTAGCGACAGCAACAACGGCGGTCGTAGGGTCGAGGTCTTCCCCGCTCGTCGGTGGAGGTGTCGTCTTTTCGACGGTAAAACAGATAGCGCGCGAGGAGAGCATCCGCGGGTTTTATAAGGGTCTCAGCGCGAGCTATCTCGGCGTCACGGAGGGCACCATCCAATGGGTGCTGTATGAGCGCCTCAAGCGTTTGACGGCACGCACGGAGGGATCGGGGGGTAGTGCTCTGCAGGAATGGGCTGGCATGCTGGGCTCTGCCGGGACGGCCAAGTGCGTCGCGAGCCTCATCACCTATCCTCACGAGGTTCGTGTTTTTCGATGCCCTCACCCTCCCTGGACGTAGGAATAACTAACCCGACCTTGTCCGTTCCAGGTTCTCCGAACGCGGTTACGACAGCCCCTAGTAGACGGCAGGAAAAGATATACGGGCTTGATGCAAACCCTCCGCCTTGTCATCGCTGAGGAGGGTGCGCGTTCGTTATACGGCGGTCTCAGCGCTCATCTCATGCGTGTGGTGCCAAACGCTGCCGTGATGTACGCCATCTACGAGGGTATCCTTCGGTGGGGTGCTGCGCGATGACCCGTATCATTATTTTATTGCCCTGCATAGAGCGTAGACATAGGTGAGCCCCATCGACTTCACCTTGCGGTCTCATTGTTTAGATCCCTCTCCAGTATCATCATCTTTACATCCCGCATCTGTACTGTAAATTTTCAGCTGATGACCCCACCCCCACTCACACGCTATCTTCGCACTGCTCTGTTTAATATACGTTCTTAGCATAGGCTCAGTGATTGTGTATATATTATCACATAATCTACCCCTTACACAGGGACATCACTACCGTGCCCGTGCTTCTCGTTCAGCACCCTCAATCACCGCCCCAACGACCAGGGTCGTCGCCTCACACCCCCATTGCCCGACAATGCTCACACCAAGCGGCCAGCCATCTCCCTCTTCACCAACTGCTATTGGCACGCTCAGCGCGGGGAGACCCCCAAGGGAGGCAGCCACCGTGAGAACGTCCTGCGTGTACGCATCCAGTCCGGCTTGCTCGTCTAAATGCGGAGCTGTGCGAATAGCCGACGGTTGCAAAAGGACATGGACGCCAGGTTGGTTCGGAGCCGCTGAACGCACGAGCGGGTGGGGCACGCGAAAGACGCGCATAAAGTCGTCGCGAATGCACTGGCGTAGGCGCGGGGCTTGCAAAAAGTAGTTGTTAAACGCGCTGCAAGTGACCTCATGCGATCAGATGAGGAAGAAGAGAGCGTGGGGAGCTTACTCGGCCGTGAGAGCGTACGTGCCCTGCAAGATGCGTCTCTTCACCTCCGCGCCGAAGCCGGCCGTACACGGATGTGCGTACACCTCACCCGGCAATCGAGCTATAGCGTCGGTCGGCAGGGGGTGCAACCCGTACTGGACGCCGTCACAGCGTGCGAGGTTGCTGCTCGCCTCTGCGCTGGCGATGACATAGTATGCGCTCAAGGCATAGCTGGTATTCGGGAGGGAAACGAGGAGCACCGTCGCGCCGCGATCCTCGAGGGCTCGAACGAGGCGGCGGAAGGGAGATATGATGGGACTGAGGGAAGTCGGAAAGTATTCCTGTGTATTTGGATTCTTAAGGGATCCTGAACCCGAGGACGCCCATTCTACCATGTGCTCCGAACACAGCTCCCGAGCTTTTTCGCATGTCGCTGGCCGCGCGGCTGTGGGGACCCTCTCGTCAAACTGAGAGAGAACGTCTTGGAACTCCGACAAATGAAAAAGTCTGAGAGAAAGGAACTATCGTAGAACGAACCGAATACTTCGGAGGTGTAAGCAACATCCTTTCCGATGATCCCTACGCAGTCGAGGCTGTCCGCAAATGATGCTACGCCCCCATCTTTGGAAACGGTCGTCCACACATGTTATCACAGAGTCAGTCAGAATGCTGCTGATCAGCCCGTAAGAAGGCTTGAGCCCGACGACGGCGCAGTAAGAGGCCGGAAGCCTGACTGATCCACCCGTACCCGTTGCGAGAGCCCTGTGTATATGGAATTAATCGCGCGCGACCAAACTCTAGCGGAACGCCTACCCATCACATATCCCCGCGGCGACCGCCACTCCACTCCCGCCTGAACTGCCTCCAGCCGAGTGACGCTCGCGCTCATCCCAATCGACTACGCTCGACTGATGTTGAAATGGGTTGATGACAGGCCCATGTACCGAATGGACGTTCAGAGACCTAGACCACTTGGTGGATGAGCCAGTATGTGTGGGAGAGCGTCGAGGGGAGATGGTCACCCCATGCGAAATTCGTCGAAGTTTGTCTTTCTGATGATCGCTGCACCAGAGGCATTCAGTAGGTGGATGACGGTCGCATCGAAAGGTGATTGGAGGTCTTCAGTGATCAAGCAATGAAGGGGTTAGTCAGCATTCGCGCAGGGAGGTGAACATTTATTTGCTTCGAAGCATAGCGGAAGAGCAGGTTGTAGGCATATTCTATGTTATCCTCGATTGCTACTGCCATACCATTCAACTGTTCGCAACTTCGCATGAAACGGGAGTCGGGCGTCCGGGACTACATAAATGAGCACGTTTACGCTGGCATTTTTCTGTTTGACAGCGTGTCGCCACGAAACGTGTGTCGCTATAGTAGCGAAGAAACAAGATGAGAGTCTACTTGTTTGTTGTCGTAGACATGGTCGCATGACTTTGACTTGCTTCAATCTGATGCGCCTTGGCCAGCAAATCTGACTGACCAAACACTATCAAACATCTGCTGTCACAACGCATACGCATGTTAATCCCCAGGGTGTGAGTTGTGTCGCGACCATCGGATCTCCGAATGGCAGACCTTACTCCGCGTTTTCTTGTATATAACCCCACCAACAATCATTTACTTCGCGTCCTTGTTGCGGATTTTCTCCGCACCCATGGCTTCTGCCTGACATCTCTGCAAGCTAGACGCTGGTTGGACTCGGAATGTCAACGCATTGTCTCTCCCTACCGACGTCGTCCCCCTCGCTCACCAACTACACTGTTCAACAACCTTGTGAAACTGTGCAAGACATTGTAGCGCAGACAGTGAGTCCGCGCCGTGAGTTCGAGAAGGAAAGGAAGGGGGAAATAGCACAGAGGGGAAGGCGGATTGGCGGTTGTTAATCGCTCGACCGCCGGCGGGAGCACACAAAATGGGGGGGAAGAGCGTCTTCGATTCGATATTCGATGCCGGCTCTGAGCCAGGCAAGGAGAGATATATACATGTATGCTAAATGCGAGGCAGTGTTCTAAAACAAGGGACAGATAAGGAACGTACAAAGGGAGTCCTCAGTGACTCTATACATGGTATAAGATCTCCGGCGCGATGGTACACAAGGGTGCTTGGACCCAATTCTCCGTCCTCAAGGCAGCACGCGGCTTGTTGTGTTGACGGTCCAAGCGTTGGCGGTAGTGAGATTTGAGGTAAGATACGTCGGAATATGGAAGGGACAAAGGAAAACAGGGGAATGAATGTCGATTGCGAGGCAGTGGAGGGGCGAGGTGACGAGGCGTGCATGCGGAGGTGATGCCAATGTGTCGAGGTGGCAGAGGCTGTCACGTGGTCGAAAGGGCCGATTCCGAGGCCAGCGTGAGTCCTCACCTTACAACATGGCCTGGCAATTCAACTCCGACTTCCGCGCTGGACCATTTCCAGCAATCACGTTGTACTTGTGGCTGCGATAGGAATGAAGAGATAGAAATAAAACCAGGAGAGAGGGGGGGTGCGAGACTGGCGGGACGAAGGACGGCACGGCGGCTCCGTTTATCGTTGGGTGGTCAGGCGAAGATGAGAAGGACGCGAGAGGGAAAGTTGGGCTGCGAATGCCTTCCTATGTTTCCCCTGATGAGGTTGGGCCAGAAGGTTTTGATACATAAGTACGCTAAGCACGAGTCGAGAAAGTAAAGAAAAAAGACGAAACGAAGGCCGGCGAGGTCATGCGGGGACGATGGCGAACGAGATCAGTATTCAAAGTGAAAGAGAATTTACTGAACAGTATCGACGTGCGCGACAGCGAGCGCATAGGAAATGAGAGCGATGAGGGTGCAGCGATGTACGGGGGTTAAAGTCTAAGGTAAAAGGAGTAATTCTGAAACGGAGAGCAGACGATCTAGAACGAGAAGGAAAACAAGCAAACTTATGAGAGAGGCCCAATCAAGTCTACACAGTAAAAGTCCAAGGTCTGTGCACGCCGTGTGAGACGTGGAACGACGGGGCTTTCGAGGTGGTGTCGGCCGGAGAAATGGGGTGCGGCTGGATCGTGAGGGGGAAGGAGTCGAGCGCAAGGAAGGCAAGAGTGACAAAGAGTAGGAGGCAAGGCGTGCAACATTGGGGGTGAAAATAAGGGCAGGCGGTGCGAATTTGCAATTGTCGAAAGAATAGCGGGAGCCTAGAGGCGGTGCAACTGGTTGATCTTCACTATAACCCTTCTCTCGCTATTATTTCCTCCGCGGCCAACAAATCCCTCCTCCTAGAGTCACCATTTCTTCCCTACTCGTCATATGGCTCACCAATCCGAATCCGCTCGCTTTCAAGACCTTTTCGGGCCTGCCTTGCAGGCATATGAGAAAATGGCAGGCGTCTCTTTGACACAACATCCGCTCGCCATCAAACTTCAGAGTTGCGACTCAGTCGACGCCATCACTGGCCTTTTGCAAGATCAAGCACAGCCATTCAGGCATCTGCAAGGAAGTCACAGAATCATGAAGTCCCTCAAGACGACTGTATCAATTTTGTCCAAACTTTCATTCGCTGCCTCCCGTGCCAATGCTCTTGGCTTGGTACGTCAGAAGGGGCCCGTGGCATGCCTCACATCTCTGACTTTTATTTACAGACATACCCACCTGCGAAGGTGATACAGGCTTGTCTGGCTATCCTACTCGACGTATGTCCCGTCATCTAGTTCATAAGTAGATGGCCTGGTGACGTCGATGTGGTTCAGTCGGCCAAGGGCATGATATCAGACTGCGATGCGCTCGTCGACTTGCTCGAGTCGATCGAACATTTCCTAAACAGGCTCGGTGTCTATACACAAATACCTCCTACGCCCACAATCGACGAGATGGTGGACAAGATTCTGGTGGAGCTCATCTCCACGCTCGCCCTGGTGACAAAGAGACTCAAGCAGCGACGGTCAAGTGAGTCTGTTCTCACTGAAGTTAGACTTTTCTCAGCACCACGCAGTCAAATTTGTAAAGACATTTTTCAAAGAGAAGGACATCGGGGCAGTGCTCGATAGGCTTGACCGGCTGACGCAAGACGAGGCCCGGACGACTGCAGCTCACATGCTCGCTATTGTTCACGGACTCGTCCAGAATATGAAGGAGTTCATGGATGGTGAGCAATCAACTCGGTTTGTAATCTGGCATTTCTTGAATACTCCTTCTGCAGACGGCAAAGCGTCGATTGATGGTGTCCAGGAAGACCTCAGTACGTTTTATTTTTGACGATGAGCTATCTCCGTGTCTGACTGAGCGCTAGGAATCCTTCATCAAATGGCGAGCGACGTGAACAAGTCGAGACGTTAGTCATCGCCATGTGGGCATTACATCTTGGAAGTACTGAGAGTAAATGACAGGTGACAAGTTGATGAGTAAGATTCGAAGTTGGCTGGCTCCTCCAGATCCATGGAAGAATTACAACATCGGTCGCGAATCGAGGCACGGCGAGACTGGAGCGTGGTTCGTTAACAGCTGTACGCTCTCCGAATGGAAAGCATCTGGACCGAGTTCGCTACTCTGGATACACGGGAAACGTTGGTTTACAGCCCATCCCTTGATCTTTCCCAAAAGCTAATAGGTTTTTCCTTTCACAGCCGGTGCTGGTAAGAGTGTACTATGGTACGTTATCCCTTCGGTATTTCGTCTTGATAGCTACCACTGGTGACAAGTTCCACAATCATCGAGGGGATCGAGGACATGCAAAACTCCGGGCTGGCGTCCCTCGCCATATTTTACTATGACTTTAGGGAGAAAGAAAAGAAGGACATTCGTGGGCTAGTCTCATCGGTCCTCCTTCAGCTTTGCAAGCAATCCAAATCCTATTATGCTATCCTTTCCGCATTTTATTCGACATACGACGATGGTGCTCAAAGCCCCAGCAACAACGAACTTATTCGGTGTTTTAAGGAATTATTGAATGTTCCGGGACAGGCTCCCGTTTATCTGATCATAGATGCCTTGGACGAGTGTCCGAATACATCTCTGCCATCCCACCGCGATCAAGTGTTAGGGCTCCTGGAGGACCTCGTCGACTCAAAACTCCCAAACCTCCGCATCTGCGTCACCAGCCGGCCCGAGACCGATATCAAACCTATTCTTGAGACCTTCACTTTCCGTTCTGTTTCTCTACATGACGAGAGTGGACAAAAGGAAGACATTGAGAACTACATCGAGTCAATCGTAAACACGGACAGAAGGATGCGAAGATGGTCATCGGTTCACAAGCAGCTTGTAATTGATGTTCTGACAGAAAGAGCAGACGGGATGTAAGGCATTTATACTGGATTTCTTCACGTCACTCATCCACACCACGTAGGTTCAGATGGGTGCATTGCCAGCTAGAGTACCTCGCCAGGTGCCTCCCGGGCCGTATCCGACATGCGCTAGACGAATTACCATCGACACTCGATGCGACATATGAACGCACATTGCAGGAGATCGACGGCACAAACTGGGAATTTGCGCGACGGCTCCTGCATGGCGTCGCGGTGGTTTCCCGCCCACTCCGAGTCGAGGAACTGGCTGAGTTCCTCGCATTTGATTTCAATGTGGGACAGATTCCGAAATATCACGGGGATTGGCGGCTCGAAGATCCAGTAGATGCAGTGTTGTCAACGTGCTCCACATTGCTTTCGCTTGTCAACGCCGAGGATTCCCAAGTAATACAATTTTCCCATTTCTCGGTCAAGGAGTTCTTGACCTCTGCCCGCTTTTCCGAAAAGCGCGACACGATCTCCAGCCGTTACCATGTTTCTATGCCACGCGCTCACGCGCTCATTGCCAAAGCATGTCTTGGTATTCTACTACACCTCGACAAAGACATCACCATCGACACGCTTCCGAAATTTCCTCTAGCTGAATACGCTGCAGAACACTGGTTCGAGCATGCCCTCTTTGAGGGTGTGTCCGAAAGTGCAGAAGAAGGAATGTCACAGATGTTTGACCGGAGAAAACATCATCTTGCGGTTTGGCTCTGGATATACGACCCAACTATTCGCTTTTTGGGGCGAAACAAACCTATAAATGCCCCATTGACACCCCATGGAACACCGTTACACTATGCTGGGTTTTGCGGCCTATACAGAGTTGTGAAAGTCCTTGCGGCTGGGCACCCACAGGATGTGCATTCCCGGAGCTTCATTGGCCAGGAAACGCCTTTGCATCTAGCTTCACGAGTGGGTCATATAGATGTGGCCCGACTCCTCATCAAGCATGGTGCCAATGTGGCAGCCCAGAGCAAGGATTGGACGACGCCGTTGGATGAGGCGTCCGAAGGTGGTCATGTGGATGTGGCCCGGCTCCTCATCGAGCACGGCGTCAATGTGAGGGCCCAGAACGAGGATTGGAAGACGCCGTTGCATATGGCGTCCTTAGTGGGTTGTGTGGATCTGCCCCTGCTCCTCATCGAGCATGGCGCCGACGTGGCCGCCCAGAGCGGGGATGGGACGACTCCTCTGCAATCGGCGTCCCAAGTGGGCGATGTGGATGTGGTCCGGCTCCTCATCGAGCACGGTGCCGACGCGGCAGCCCATGGCGAGGACTGGGCGACTCCGCTGCACGAGGCGTCCGCAGAAGGTCATGTGGATGTGGCCCAGCTCCTCATCGAGCACGGCGCCAACGCGGCAGCCAAGGACGGGCACAGGAGGACTCCTGGATCGGGCATCCTCAGAGGGTCATGTGGATGTGGCCCGGCTCCTCATCGAGCACGGCGCCAACGCGGCAGCCCCGAGCGAGGGTGGGATGACTCCTCTGCATTGGGCGTCTGAAGGGGGTGATGTGGATGTGATCCGGCTCCTCATCGCGCACGGTGCTGACGCAGCAGCCCAGAACGAAGACGAGCCGACTCCACTGCATCGGGCGTCCTCCTGCGGTCATGAGGATGTGGCCCTGCTCCTCATTGAGCACGGCGCCGATGTGGCAGCCCAGAGCGAAGATGGGACGACTCCTCTGCACTGGGGATCTGAAGGGGGTAATGTGGATGTGGCCCGGCTCCTCATCGAGCACGGCGCCGGCGTGGCAATCCAGAGCAAGGACGGGAGGACTCCGCTGCATCATGCGTCCAAAGAGGGTCATGTGGATGTGGTCCAGCTCCTCGTCGAGCATGGCGCCGACGCAACAGCCCGGAGCGAGGATGGCAGGGCCCCGCTGCATCGTGCGTCCGAACGGGGTCATGTGGATGTGGCCCGGCTCCTCATTGAGCACGGCGCCGACACGGCAGCCCAGAATGAGGACGGGATCACTCCGCTGCATCAGGTGTCCCTCGCTGGCCATGTGGATTTGGCCCGGCTCCTCATCGTGCACGGCGCCGGTGTGGCAGTCCAGAGCAAGGACGGGAGGACTCCGCTGCATCATGCATCCAAAGAGGGTCATAAGGATGTGGTCCAGCTCCTCATCGAGCATGGCGCTGACGCAGCAGTCCAGAGCAAGGATGGGAAGACTCCGCTGCATCAGACATCCTTATGGGGCCATGTGGATGTGGCCCGGCTCATCGAGCATGGTGCCGACGCGGTAGCCCAGAACAAGGACGGGACGACTCCGCTGCATAGGGCGTCCGAACGTGGTCATGTGGATGGCCCAGCTCCTCGTCAAGCACGGCGCCAACGCAGCAGCCCCGATGTCACAGATGAAGCAGCTAAAAAAATCAAATTAACATGACACTTTCGATGGGGCTTGAACATCATTGACCATTACTGTAATCTACCCGTTGATACATCCACTCGAATCTACTACTTATAGCACATGCCATGGATATTAAAAATTGCAGGGGCGCAAATCGATTCAAGTCGGCATTTCACACGGCACCACAAGTGGGCCGACACAGGCGGGTAGATTATATTTACCCGAGTACAGATTCAGAAGATGGAAGTCTCTGTGTCTTTCGGACTTGCAATTGGACGCTTCTTCGGTTGCTGCAGGGCCACAAAAGACGCGTCAATTCTGTCTGTGCATCCGTCTGAGAAGGTTGTGCTGAGCCTTGGGAAGGACCGGACGTCGTATGTGTGTGACCTCGTGCATGGGCGGAGTGCGGCAAGTATGAAGCTTGGATTTAGTCAGCCTCAGACAGAGAGATGCTGCATCAGCTGGCTGGGACTGTACTAACTGTAAATATTCGATTGGATTACATACAGAAAACGAAAATGACAACCGTCCGAGTCGCGTCTCGTCTCAGTCTAATCAGTTGGTTGGCTTGTCCTCGTACCTCTCTTCCCCTTCTCAACTGTACACGACGCCAGTTTTCATTTTCATCCAGACCGTCCAGACTACGCTCTCGTGACCTATCATTACCACCTCACCTACGCGACGCACATCTACAATCGGGAGCCGTCCCAACTTTCCGAGAGCAAGTCGCTTGCTTGAGCCCTGTGTCGTATTTACGGACGCAGTCAGGCACCTGGAGATACGGTAGCATATCGTAGGGCGTCAAATGGATACCCCATGGAAGGTTGAAGAGCGCATTTGTGTTTCATGAGTGTCCTTTTCGGAATTGGCTCGACAGGGTTCAATTCAGGGAAAGCAGTCAGATACTGGAAAGATGGAAACTTGGCAGATGCTGATATACCGGAAAGTGTATCAGGGACTCTTATCGAGTCACTGGCGCGGAATTTCTGGAGGTCAGAGAGAGGTTGGATGATCCCTGTACGACGAGAGAAATCTCAACCGAGCCAGATGCGAAGGCACCACTGCCTTGAGATTATCAACCACCGCAGCCTATTCCTCGGTAATATTCCATACTTCTTCGACATTCCTGCATGGCAGTGCGATGTCCACGCAGGCCTTGTTGAGGTCACGGGCGCGAGGCGCAAAGGTCGTATTGAGTTTGTGTAACGCAACGCAACGGCAGGAGTGCTTGCAAGACGGGCGTTGCAGACAGCCACAAGCTCCATGACGTGTGCTATTGTAGAGAGTAGATCCTGTGTGAACCAAGATTGGACTGCGTTCCACTGAGTTGGGAAACTAAGTCGCCGTCTGCATCAGACGCAGAGAAGGCGCGTAGCGGCATGATGCGGCGATGCGCCTCGAAGTGCCAGAGTTCAGTGGCCTGCCAAGGAGCATCAGATGTTTGCAGAGTCTTGAGGCATACGAGTGCCGATGTTGAATGGAGGAAGGAAAAGGATAAATTGTTCCTCTGCGCTCTGGCAGATGGCGCTCGAGAAGACATGCTGATGTTCAGTCGATAGATGTCCAGTGGGTGCCGTTGGGGGTTGGGGGCTTGTATGAGAGCGGTTTCGGCGTGAGGTTTACTTGTGCTGAGGGAAAGCCGAGGGGAGCAATAACTGGTGAGGCTGTTACCAGAGTGATTTGGAAGAATAGGACTCGTCACAGAAGATGCCAGGTTTACGAAGCGGTTTGGTTTTGACGAACAAGAGAGGTTTTGAACTAGCATAGACAAAAACACCGGATGGTCTTCGAGGGGTAAATGAGTGCGCGAAGGAGATCTGAATGAGAGGTTTCAGCTTCAGCACTTGTTGACGTTTGATAACGAGAAAAAAGTGATTCGTCAGTCCGGTTGGGTAGTTCCGTTTCAGGGTTGAGGGGGCGTGGAGGTCAACATGAAAAGGAGATCGTCGGTTGAAGAGCAGCAAGGACCAAATAATTGCTCGTACATCCAGGTACGATCTAGGGAAGAGAGAATTCTGAGGATGTCGAGTGTCGAGGGGAGTTCCTTCATTCCATTACCCAGGCCCCTTTTTCTACACTCGCGCAGGTCCCTCTCAACTTTCTCCTGCACAGTCGCTTCTTTGTCGCTCCCAATGACCCTCCACTTAAAAAATTTCGCCAGGGACACCGTCGATTACACAGTATCTCTAGCCGTCGTCCCATACTCATAGCAGAAATCAAAGTTGGGTTGATGGACCGAGGACCGATCGCCGCGATTCCATAGATTGAGGTGGAAACCGGCGCTATATCTATAGCACGTATGATCTGGGCTCAGATCACCCGTATGGCGGCATGCTGTTGAGCCGATCGGTCGGCAAGCACGGATGGACTGCAGCTATCGCGCCTTCTTTCCCTACGATGACCCGCTTACTTACGGTCTAAGCACAACGACGGGGAGTAATGTCGGTGTTGTGGCGAAGACGATGGGTTCGGAGGTGTGGGTGATTGACGTCGCGGAGGCGGAGACTCGGCGGCGGAGTGAGCGACCGCGCACGAAGGGATCCGTAAGAATGAGAGCGACAGGAGGGTGGCATGGGTGAGAAGGGCGATCACCAGAGGGTATTCTTCCGCATGTCGGAGGCGATTTAGAGCGAGTAGGATTAGGAGATATCGCGGGTGCTGGAACTGTGCTGGAACAGAGATGAGGCCTTGCTTCGGGAAGGATTGAAAGGTGACGTACAGTCCCCTAGCCGCCACAAAAATCATCTCTCGTTCTATAGTCTGGACTAGACTTGTTTCCGACTTGTGGTAGGAGAGGGTGGAGCGGTAAAGTAGAGAGAGATGAGTCTGGGCTCACTAGTAGTGGCTGAGGATTTGATGCCCAAAAGTACCGTGACGGACCAGTTGAACGGCCACCAAGGCCACAGGACTCACGCCACCTGGCGCGTTATTCTCCAATTCAAAAAAGTCCTCATGCCCACCTCGGCATCGTCCCTGCGCGGTCGATAAACTTCTTCACGTTCAGAAACGGAAAGTAAATCATCGCCGACCGATTCAACAACAGAAAAGAAAACTCCTACGTGCACCTCTGCACCGCCGCCATCGCGGGCATCGATCGCGACGGGCACCGCGACGAATCCGATCTGGGTCGTCAAAGACGCTCCTGCAGCTTCCCGCCTCGGATAAGCTAGCAACAGCAACAACGGCGACAACGGCGGCCCCAGGGTCGAATTCCCGGTCGTCGGTGGAGGCGCCGTCTTTTCGACGATAAAGCAGATCGCGCGCGAGGAGGGCATCCGCGGGTTTTATAAGGGTCTCAGCGCGAGCTATCTCGGCGTCACGGAGGACTCACGGAGGGCACCATCCAATGGGTAATGTATGAGCGCCTCAAACGTTTGACGGCCCCCGCGGAGGGGTCAGGGGGTGCTCAACGGGAATGGGCTGGTATTCTGGGCTCTGCTGGGACGGCCAAGTGCGTCGCGAGCCTCGTCACCTATCCTCACGGGGTTCGTGTTGTTCTGTGTCCTCACGCTCCCTGGACGTAGGACTAACTAATCCGACCTTGTCCGTTCCAGTTTCTCCGAACGCGTTTACGACAGCCCCTGGTGGAAGGCAGGAAAAAAAAATCGGGCTTGATGCAAACCCTCCGCCTTGTCATCGCAGAGGAGGGTGCCCATTCGTTATACGGCGGTCTCAGTCACAGTGCTCATGTCATGTGTGTCGTGCTCAACGCTGCCGTGATGTACGCCATCTACGAAGGTATCCTTCGGTGGGGTGCTGCACGATGACGCGTATCATCATTTTATTGCCCTTCATAGAGCGTAGACATAAGTGAGCCCCATCGACATCACCTTGCGGTCTCGTGGTTCACATCCCTCTCCAGTATCATCATCTTTACATCCCGCATCGTACTGTAAATTTTCAGATGATGACCCCACCACTCACACGCTATCTTTTCTGTTTAATATACGTTCTTAGCATAGACTTGCATAGTATCACAGAATTTACCCCTTACACAGGGGACATCACTACCGTGCCAGTGCTCTCGTTCAGCGCCTCAATCACCGCCCCAACGACCAGGGTCGTCGCCTCACACCCCCATTTCCTGACAATACTCACATCAAGCGGCCAGCCATCTCCCCCTTCACCTACTGCTATTGGCACGCTCTGCGCCGGGAGACCCGCAAGGGAGGCAGGTACCGTGAGAACGTCCTGCGTGTACGCATCCAGTCCGGATTGCTCGTCTAAATGCGGAGCTGTGCGAGAATAGCCGACAAGTGCAAAAGGACGTGGACGCCACGATGATTCGGAGCCGCTGAACATGCAAGCGGGTTGGGCACGCGAAAGACGCGCATATAGTGGTCGCGAATGCACTGGTGTAGGCGCTGGGCTTGCAAAAAAAGTTGTTGTCAAACGCGCTGCAAGTGACGTCATGCGATAAGTCATGTCCCGAGGGAAGAAGAGAGCGTGAGTAGCGTACTCGGCAGTGAGAGCGTAGGTGCCCAGCAAGATCCGTCTCTTCACTTCCGCGCCGAAGCCGGCCGTGCGCAAATGTGCGTACACTTCACCCGGCGATCGAGCTAGAACGTTGGCCGGTAGGGGGACGTGTGGCCCGAACTGGACACCGTCGTGGTGTGCGAGGTTACTACTCGCCTCTGCGCTGGCGATGACACAGTACGCGCTCAGGGCGTAGCTGGTATTTGGGAGGGAAACGGGGAGCACGGTCGCACCGCGGTCTTTGAGGGCTCAAACTACGCGCGGAAGGGAGATATGATGGAACTGTCGAGCGAAGCCGGAAAGTATTCCTGTGATTTAGATGGGGTCAGTGAGTCGAAGGGAGAGAGACTAGCGAATCGCGAACATACTCGAGGGATTCCGATGCGAAGATTCCTAAGGGCTCCTGAACGTCTGAACCCGAGGACGCCCATTCTGCCATGTGCTCCGAGCACAACTCCCGAGCTTTTTCGCGCGTCGCCGCACCGCTCCCGCCCGAGCTGCCTCGACCTGAGCGACGCCTGCGCGCATCCCAATCGACTATAGTGGGCTCGACTGATGTTGGAATGGGTTGATGAAAGGCCCGTGTACCGAATGGACGTTTAGAGGGGTAGACCGCTTGGTGGATGAGCTGCCATGCGTGAGAAGCGCCGAGGGGGGATGGTTACCGCATGCCAAATTCGTCCCAATTTGTCTTTCCGATGATCGTCGCTCTAGAGGCGTTCAGCAGGTGGACGGCGGTCACGTCGAAAGGCAATTGGAGGTCTTCAATGATCAAGCAATGCAAAGGGTCAGTCAGTATTCGCGCATCGGGACGGGAGGTGAGCATTCATTTATTTACCTCAAAGCACCGGGAGAGCAGAATGTACCATTGTAGGCATATTTTTTGCGCATATGTTATCCTTGATTGCTACTGCCCTGTTCAGCTGTCCGCGTGAAACGGGTGTCGCGTCGTCCGGGACGACGTATACGAGCGCGTTTACACTGGCATTTTCTTTGCTGTCGTAGACAACTCGTAGACATGGTCGTATGACTTTGTTCTTCCACCTGACTGACCAAACATGATCAAACATGGTTTCGTGTGTGCCAACTTCCTATTTTTTATTTTACACGCTAATCCGCTTCCCCGACATCATTGTAGCCAGTTGTGTTGACCACGGATCAGACCCTGAAATAATCAGCCAATGTACAGTGTCAGGGCCGTACCTTACTTAGTTACTCTACGTTTTCTTGTTGTCTCTTATTCGTGTATATAACCCTCCGACAATCATTTACATTTACTTTTCATCGTTGTCGAAACAATATGATTTTCTCCGCACCCCCGGCTTCTGTCCGACCATCTAACTTACATCTCTACAAACTATAAGCCGGTTGGACTCGGAACGTCGGCACATTCTCTCTCCCTCCACGCCTTCATTCCTGGTCATCACTCCGTCATCACACCCTCGCTCACCAACTACGCTGTTCAACAACTTCGTGCAAGATATCGACTCCGACTTCGTGCCGAACCTTTTCAAGCAAACACCTTGCGTACAGTATTGGGCGGATATGTAAGACATCGATGAGGCGGTGCAACACCTCTTCTCTTCACCATAACCCCCACGCACGTCCTAATCTCTCACTATCATTTCCTTCTTAAGGATTATGCTAGTTGGTGACAATTCCAACTCTTTCTCTCCCTCCCCATCCCAAGCATCGGCACCAGCACTAGCTCCTACCCATCGCCATTACATCCCCTCGCAGCTAACAAATCCCCCTCCTAAAGTCTCCATTTTTTCCCTACTCGTCATATGGCTCACCAATCCGAATCCGCTCGCTTTCAAGCCCTTTTCGAGCCTGCCTTGCAGGCGTATGAGAAAATGGCAGGCGCCTCTTTGACACAACATCCGCTCGCCGTCAAACTGCAAAGTTGCGACTCAATCGACGCCATTACTGGCCTTTTGCAAGATCAAGCCCAGGCATTCAGTCATTTGCAAGGAAGTGACAAAATCATGAAGTCCCTCAAGACGATCGTATCAATTTTATCCAACCTTTCATCCGCTACCCCCCTTGCCGATGCCTTTGGCCTGGTACGTCAGAAGCAGCTCATGGCATGTCTCACGTCTTACTTTTATTTACAGACATTCCCACCTGAGAAGGCTATACAGGCTTGTCTCGCTATCCTACTCGACGTATGTCCCGTATCTAGTTCATGAGTAGATGGCCCGGTGACATCCATGTGATTCAGTCAGCCAAGGGCATCATATCCAACTGCGACGCGCTCGTCGACTTGCTCGAGTCGATCGAACACTTCCTAAGCCAGCTCAATACCTATACACGAATCCCTCCTACGTCCGCAATGAACGAGATAGTGGTCAAGATTCTGGTGGAGCTCATCTCTACTCTCGCTCTGGTGACAGAAGAACTCAAGCAGCGACGATCAAGTGAGCCCGTCCTCGCCGATGTCTTACTTTGCTCAGCATCATGCAGTAAAATTGGTAAAAAAATTTCTCAAGGAGAAGGGCATCGATGCAGTACTTGAGAGGCTTGACCGATTGACGCAAGACGAGGCCCGGACTACTGCAGCTCGTGCGCCCGGTATTGTCCACGGACTCGTCCCGAATATGAAGGAGTTCATGGATGGTGAGCAATCCACTCGGTTTGTAGTCTGACGTTTCTTGAATACTCTTTTCCCCAGACGGCGAAGCGGCCATTGATGGTGTGCGAGAAGTGCTCAGTACGTTTTATTTGCGACGATGAGCTATCTCCGTGGCTGACTGAGCGCTAGAAATCCTTCATCAAATCGCGAGTGACGTGACCAAGTCGAGACGTTAGTCATCGCCATATTGGCATAATTGCTTGGAAGTGCTGAGAGTAACTGGCAGGTGACGACGTGCTGAGTGAGATCCGATGTTGGCTGGCTCCTCCAGACCCATGGAAAATTTACAACATCGGTCGCGAATCGAGGCACGGCGAGACTGGGGCGTGGTTCATTAACAGTAGCATCCTCTCCGAATGGAAAGCGTCTGGACCGAGTTCGCTACTCTGGATACACGGGAAACGTTGGTTTACAGCCCATCCCTTGATCTTTCCCAAAAGCTAATGGGTTATTCCTTTCACAGCTGGCGCTGGCAAGAGTGTACTATGGTACGTTATCGCTTCGGTATTTCATCTTGATAGTTTACACTGGTGACAAGTTCCACAATCATCGAGGGGATCGAGGACATGCAAAAGTCCGGGCTGGCGTCACTCGCCATGTTTTACTATGACTTCAGGGAGAAAGAAAAGAAGGACCTTCGTGGGCTACTCACCTCGGTTCTCTTCCAGCTTTGCAACCAATCCTATTCCTATTATGCTATACTTTCCACATTTTATTCGACATACCAAAATGGTGCTCGAAACCCCAGCAATGACGAACTTATTCGGTGTTTAAAGGAATTATTGAATCTTCAGGGACAGGCTCCCGTTTATCTGATCGTGGATGCCTTGGACGAATGTCCGAACACATATTTACCGTCCCACCGCGGCCAAGTCTTAGGGCTCCTGGAGGACCTCGTCAACTCAAAACTCCCAAACCTCCGCATCTGCGTCACCAGCCGACCCGAGTCCGATATCAAGCCTATTCTCGAGCCCTTGATATTCCGTTCTGTTTCTTTACATGACGAGAGCGGACAAAAGGAAGACATTGAGAAGTACATCAAGTCGATCGTAAACACGGACATAAGGATGCGAAGATGGTCATCGGTGCACAAGCAACTTGTAATTGATGTTTTGATAGAAAGAGCAGACGGGATGTAAGGCATTTATACTGAGTTTCTTCACGGCACTCACCCACATGTCGTAGGTTCCGATGGGTGCATTGCCAGCTGGAGTATCTTTCTAGGTGCCTCCCGGGGCATATTCGGCGTGCCCTAGACGAATTACCATCGACACTCGATGCTACATATGAACGAACGTTGCAGGAGATCGACGGCACAAACTGGGAATTTGCGCGACGGCTCCTACATTGTGTCGCAGTGGTTTCCCGCCCACTCCGAGTCGATGAACTGGCTGAGTTCCTCGCATTTGATTTCAATGTGGGGCAGATTCCGAAATATCGTGAGGATTGGCGGCTCGAAGATCCAGTAGATGCGTTGCTGTCAACGTGCTCCACATTGCTTTCCCTTGTCAACTCTCAAGATTCCCAAGTAATACAATTTTCACATTTCTCGGTCAAGGAGTTCTTGACCTCTGCCCGCTTTGCCGAGAAGCGTAACACAATTTCCAGCCGTTACCATGTTTCTATGACACCCGCTCACGCCCTTGTTGCCAAAGCGTGTCTTGGTATTCTACTACACCTCGACAAAGACATCACCAGCGACGCGCTTCCGAAAGTTCCTCTAGCTGAATACGCTGCAGAACACTGGTTCGAGCATGCCCGTTTTGAGGGTGTGATTGAAGGTGCAGAAGAAGGAACATCACAGATGTTTGACCGGAGAAAACCACATCTTGCGGTCTGGCTCTGGATATACGACCCAACTATTCCCTCGTGGGGGCGAAACAAATCGGCGAATTCACCGTTGACACCTCATGGAACACCGTTACACTATGCTGGGTTTTGCGGCCTATACGAGGTTGTGAAAGTCCTCACCATTGAGTACCCACAGGACGTGAATTCTCGAAGCTTCATTGGCGACGAAACGCCTTTACATCTAACTTCACGAGTGGGTCATATAGATGTGGCCCGGCTCCTGATTGAGCACGGCGCCGACGTGGCAGCCCAGAGCGAGCACGGGACGACTCCGCTGCATCTGGCATCCTTTGGGGGTCATGTGGGTCTGTCCCGGCTCCTCATCGAGTACGGCGCCGACGCGGCAGCCCAGAGCAACGACGGGACGACTCCGCTGCATCGGGCGTCCTTTGGGGGTCATGCGGACATGGCCCGGCTCCTCATCGAGCATGGCGCCGACGCGGCAGCCCAGAGCAACGACGGGACGACCCCGCTGTATGCGGCGTCCTTCTGGGGTCATATAGATGTGGCTCGGCTCCTCCTTGAACATGGTGCCAACGCGGAAGCCCAGAGGGATGACGGGACGACTCCGCTGCATTGGGCGTCCTTCCGGGGTCATGTGGATGTGGCCCGGCTCCTCATCGAGCATGGCGCCAACGTAGCAGCCCCTATGCCACAGATTTAGCAGCTAAATCAAATCGACATGACACTTTCGATGGCGACGATGGGGTTTGGACACATAATCTGGCCAACTTGAGCATTGCCTTGACCATCCATCTACTGGGTCCCCCCTCGATACATCCACTCGAATTTACCCCTTAAACGTATGAATATCAAAAGTTGCGAGGACGCAAATCGATGCAAATCGGCATGTGACACAGGACAAGAAGTGGCAGGAGTGTGGCAGCCTGAGGTGGCACTGCCAGTCTTCCACATTGAAAAGGTTCAGGCTCCATCTCACTTACGAGAATCCACCGCATACTATCACTTTCTTGCACTCTACCTCTCCTGTGTGTAACCCTCTCGTTGATTCGTTTCTGACCATGTTGCCAAACGCCCAGCTAGCGTATTTTTCATCGCTTGTTTCCCATCTTGCCTGGTTTACCCTCGATTGGTCTCCAAGCTCATTCAAATCGACAAAACGGGGCTCTACTGGTGTGATCAATAAAGTTTCCTCCTGTCTCTCTTCTACTACCAAGTCAAGCGCGCGGCCTGCCGCAGATGTGGTTGCTGCTATAGTACCGCCGCCAACTCCACCACTTACCCTCACTCGGTGCCTCTGGCTTAATTTTCAGCACGGTCATCCTTTCCACGTTCGCCTTCTCCGGGATGGGGGGTGCCCTGTAGGAATGGGCGGCATGCTCGGCTCTGCTAGGACGGCCAAGTGCGTCGCGAGCCTCATCACCTATCGTCGTGAGGTTCGTGTTGTTCGATATCCTCGCGCGCCCCAGCAAAATATATTTTTTGTTGGACGTAGGACTGAATCAATATTGTCTGTTCCAGGTACTCCGAACCCGGCTACGATAGCCCCCAGTGGACGGCAGGAAAAATACACGGGCTCGATACAAACCCTCCGCCGTGCTATCGCAGGGGAAAGGTGTCCATTCGTTATACGGCGATCTCAGTGCTCATCTCATGCGTGTCGTGCCCAACACTGCCGTGATGAACGCCATCTACGAAGGTATCTTTCGGTGGGGTACTGCACGATGACCCGTATCATTAGTTTATTGCCCTTCATAGGGCGTAGGCATAGGTGAGCCCCATCGACTTCACCTTGTGGTCTCATTGTTTACACCCCTCTCCAGTATCATCCTCTTTATATCCCGCATCTGTACTGTAAATTGCGAGCAGTTTCAGCTGACGACCCCACTCACACTATTTTCGCACTGCTCTGGCTAATATACGTCCTTAGTATAGTCTCTGTGGTTGTGCATATTATCACATAATCTACTCCTAGGGAACATCACTGCCGTGCTTCGCGTTCAGCATCCTCAATCACCTCCCCGACGACCAGGGTCATCCCCTCACACCAAGCGGCCAGCCATCTCCCTCTGCACCAACTGCTATTGGCACGCTCAGCGCTGGGAGACCCCGCAAGGGACACAGGTACCGTGAGAACGTCTTGCGTGTACTGTACGCATCCAGTCCGGCTTGCTCGTCTAAACGCGGAGGCGCGCGAATAGCCGACGGGCGCAAAAGGACATGGACGCCAGGATCATTCGGAGCTGTTGAGCGCGCAAGCGGGTTGGGCACGCGAAAGACGCGCATATAGTCGTCGCTGATGAACTGGCGTGGACGCTGGGCTGGCAAAAAGTCGTTGTCAAACGCGCTGCACGTGACGTCATGTGATCAGATGTCGTTCCTGTCATGTTCTGAGGGAAGAGAGCGTGAGTAGCGTACTCGGCCGTGAGAGCGTACGTGCCCAGTAAGATATGTCTCTTCACCTCCGTGCCAAAGCAGGCCGTGCGCGAATGTGCGTACACTTCACCCGGAGATCGGGCTATAGCGCCGGGCGGCAGGGGGACGTGCAACCCGTACTGGATGCCGTCATAGCGCGCGAGGTTGCTGCTCGCCTCTGCGTTGGCGATGACATAGTACGCGCTCAAGGCGTAGCTGGTATTCGGGAGAGAAACGGGGAACACCGTCGCGCCGCGATCCTTGAGGGCTCGAATGAGGCGGCGGAAGGGATATATGACAGACCTGTTGAGTGAAGCCGGAAAGTATTCCTGTGCATTTGGATGGGGATAGTGGGTCGAATGGAGAGAGACTAACGGATCATGAACGGACTTGAGGAATTCCGATGCGAAGCTTCCCAAAGGCTCCTGGACTCGAGGACGCCCATTCTGCCATGTGTTCCGAGCACAACTCCCGAGCATTTTCGCGCGTCGTTGGCCGGGCGGCAGTGAAGTCCCTCTTGTCAAACTGAGAGAGAACAACTTGGATCTGCGATAAATGAGAGAAAGGAGCTAATACAACGAACCGAATACTTTGGAGGTAGAGGTGACATCCTTTCTGACGATTCTTACGCAGTCTAGGCTGTCTGCAAATGATACTACGCGACGCCCCATCTTCGGAAATGGTCGTCCATGCACTTTATTACAGAGACGGTCAGAACTCTTACTTGCTGATCAGCCCCTAAGAAGGCTTGAGCCCGATGACGAGTAAGAGGCAGGAAGCCTGACTGATCCACCCGTGTCCGTTGCGACAGTCCTGTGTGTATGGAATTTAATCACGTACGACCAAACACTGGTGGAACGCTTACGCATCACACATCCCTGCGGCGACCGCCGCACCGCTCCCGCCCGAGCTGCCTCCAGCCGAGCAACACTCATGCACATCCCAATCGACTACGCTCGACTCATGTTGAAATGGGTTGATGACAGGTTCGTGCGCCGAATGGATGTTCAGAGACCTATACCACCTGGTGGATGAGTCGTCATGTGTGAAGAAGCGTAGAGGGGAGAAGGTTACCCCAAGCCGAATTCGTCGCAGTTTGTCTTTCCGAGGATCTTCGCGCCAGAGGCGTTCAGCAGGTGGACGACGGTCGCGTCAAAAGGCGATTGGAAGACTTCAGCGACCAAGAAATGCAAGGAGTCAGTCAGCATTTGCGCATCGGGGAGGGAGATGAGCATCCATTTACTTCGAAGCATAGTGGAAGAGCAGGTTGTAGGCAAATTTTTTGCGCATATGTTATCCTTGATTGCTACAGTCATACCGTTCAACTCCGCATGAAACGGGAGTCAGGTCGTCCGGGACAACATATACGAGTGCGTTTACACTGGCATTTTTCTGTTTGACACTGCGTTGCCACGAAACATGTGTTGCTGTAGTAGCGAAGAAACAAGATGAGAGTCTACTTGTTTGTTGTGTCGTCGACACGGTTGCACGACTTTTGACTGGGGTCAATCTGATTTGCCTTGATCAGCAAATCTGACTGACCAAACATTACCAAACATCTTCTGTCACAACTCACAAGCCAGTACTACAGTAGTTGTGTTGACCATTGGATCTCCGAATGGCAGACCTTATTCCGCGTTTTCTTGAGATTCGTCATTTCATTTGCGTCCTTGTTGGCGGAATATGATTTTCTCCACACCCCTGGCTCCTGCCTGACATCTCTGCAGGATAGAAGCTGGTTGGACTCGGAACGTCGACGCATTGTCTCTCCCTACCGACGTCGTCCCCATTGCTCACCAACCACGCTGTTCAACTTCAACAACCTTGTGAAACTATGCAACATGACCTGGCAATTCAACTCCGACTTCCGCGCCGGACCATTTCAAGCAATCACCTTGCGTACAATATTGGGTGGATATGGGATGTTATCATTGTGGCTGTGATAGGAATGAAGAGATAGAGGAGAGAGGTGGGTGTGAGACTGGCGGGACGAAGGACGGCACGGTGACTCAGTTTATCGTTGGGTGGTCAGGCAAGATGAGAAGCACACGAAATGTAACGAGAGGGAAAGTTGGGATACGATTGCCTTCCTATGATTCCCCTGACAAGGTCGGGCCAGACAGTTTTTCTACACAAGTACGCTAAGCATGAGTGGAGAGAGGAGAGAGAAAAGATGAAACAAAGGCGGGTGGGGTCATGCAGCAACGATGGCGAAGGAGAGCGGTGTTCAAAGTGAAAGAAAATTTTCTGATCAGTATCGACATGCAGGACAGCGAGCACATAGAAACCGAGGGCGATGAGGGTGCGGCAATGAACAAGGGTGAAAGTCTAACGTAAAGGGGCAATTCTGAAACGGACAGCGGACGATCTAGAACGAGAAGGAAAATAAGGAGACGAAAGAGGCCCAATCAAGTCTATACACTGTAAAAGTCTAGGGTGCACGCCTTATGCGATGTGGAACGATGGGGCTTTCGAGGAGGCGCGCATTAGTGGCGTCGGCTGGAGAAATTGGGTGCGGCATTTGAGGCTGGACGTGAGGGGGAAGGAGTCGGATGCAAGGAAGGTGAGAGTGACAATGAGTCGGAGGCAAGGCGTACAACACGGGAAGTGAAAATGAGGGCAGGCGGTGTCTTGATGCGAATTTGCAATTGTCGAAAGATTGTGAGAGTGAGAGGCGGTGCGGTTGGTCTTCACCGTAACCCTTCTCTCGCTATTATTTCCTCGCAACTAACAAATCCCCCTCCTGAAGTCTCCATTTCTTCCCTACTCGTCATATGGCTCACCAATCCGAATCCACTCGCTTTCAAGCCCCTTTCGGGCCTGCCTTGGAGGCATATGAGAAAACGGCAGGCGTCTCTTTGACACAACACCCGCTCGCCATCAAACTTCAGAGTTGCGACTCAGTTGACGCCATTACTGGCCTTTTGCAAGATCAGGCACAGCCATTCAGCCATCTGCAAGGGAGTCACAGAATCATGAAGTCCCTCAAGGCGACTGTATCAATCTTGTCCAAACTTTCATTCGCTACCTCCCGTGCCGATGCCCTTGGCTCGGTACGTCAGAAGGGGCTCATGGCATGCCTCACATCTCTGACTTTCATTTACAGACATACCCACCTGCGAAGGTGATACAGGCTTGTCTGGCTATCCTACTCGACGTATGTCCCGTCATCTAGTTCATAAGTAGATGGCCTGGTGACGCCCATGTGGTTCAGTCGGCCAAGGGCATGATATCAGACTGCGATGCGCTCGTCGACTTGCTCGAGTCGATCGAACACTTCCTAAACAGGCTCGATGTCTATACACAAATACCTCCTACGCCCACAATCGACGAGATGGTGGACAAGATTCTGGTGGAACTCATCTCCACGCTCGCTCTGGTGACAAAGAAACTCAAGCAGCGACGCTCAAGTGAGTCCGTTCTCGCCGACGTTAGACTTTGCTCAGATCCACGCAGTCAAATTTGTAAAGACATTTTTCAAGGAGAAGGACATCGGGGCAGTGCTCGATAGGCTTGACCGGCTGACGCAAGACGAGGCCCGGACGACTGCAGCCCACATGCTCGCTATTGTCCATGGACTCGTCCAGAATATGAAGGAGTTCATGGATGGTAAGCAATCAACTCGGTTTGTAATCTGGCGTTTCTTGAATACTCCCTTCTCCAGATGGCAAAGCGTCGATTGATGGTGTCCGGGAAGACCTCAGTACGTTTTATTTTTGACGACGAGCTATCTCCGTGTCTGACTAAGCGCCAGGAATCCTTCATCAAATGGCGAGCGACATGAACAAGTCGAGACGTTAGTCATCGCTATGTTGGCATTACATCTTGGAAGTGCTGAAAGTAACTCGCAGGTGACGAGCTGATGAGTAAGATTCGAACTTGGCTGGCCCCTCCAGATCCATGGAAGAATTACAACATCGGTCGCGAATCGAGGCACGGCGAGACTGGGGCGTGGTTCATTAACAGCAACACGCTCTCCGAATGGAAAGCATCTGGACCGAGTTCACTACTCTGGATACACGGGAAACGTTGGTTTACCGCCCATCCCTTGATCTTTCACAAAAACTAATAAGTTATTTCTTTAACAGCTGGCGCCGGCAAGAGTGTATTGTGGTACGTTATCGCTTCGGTATTTCGTCTTGATAACTTACACTGGTGACAAGTTCCACAATCATCGAGGGAATCGAGGACATGCAAAACTCCGGAATGGCGTCCCTCGCCATGTTTTACTATGACTTCAGGGAGGAAGAAAAGAAGGACCTTCATCAGGAAACCACACCCATGCTAATTTGGGTTTGTTAGCGATAATTAATACTATTCTACAAGTAAATTATATTATCACTTTCTAGCTTGCCGCCAGTAACCAACCTCAGATTATTGCTAAATTATT
>Ga0307512_10001794_pt1 | contig 29103 bp, 27 predicted proteins | sample 14_EM_MG_FD_200267 | JGI IMG/M metagenome (GOLD analysis project Ga0307512, IMG submission 200267) | Populus trichocarpa ectomycorrhiza microbial communities from riparian zone in the Pacific Northwest, United States - 14_EM | ecosystem: Host-associated > Plants > Roots > Unclassified | place... | reverse complement strand
CAGTAAGATGGTACGTACCACCATCAACCAATGAGAATGCTTCGAGCAGACAAACCAAGTGTATAACTATTAGATAAAGTTTGTAAGAGTTCTGTAGATGGAAGAATCAAGCAACACGCTTAACATACTCTTGTCTCCTACCAAGCTATCTCTAAGTCATAAACACCACCCAACGCTGTGCCTAAACACTATTGAGTAATAGGTAGAGTTTATTACTAGACGATTCTACAATCTGATTCCGCTTCTTGTGATAATATCATCAGCATGGGAAAATACTCGCTCTGAAAAAAACACTGGTTGAGGATAGTACAGATTATCGTAGCTTCAGTACGAAATATGGATTACCGTTGCCTGTATCTTTGCTGCGGAATGGTGATATTCGGCCTCAAAACAATACTAGAAACCCATCAGCCGGTACTCAGCAAACCTCGAGTTGGAGACCGAGCTTTGGTTTTGGTTTTGCACACCCGAGCCGATTCTTAATTTATCGCCGCTCGTCGAGCTAGCTCGAGATATGCATATGAGGCTCGAGCTTTAACCTTAGCCCACTCGTCCCACGCCCATCACTTTTCCCAAAGGGTCTCTCACTATATCATCTCTTCCTTGTGAGGAATTTCATTCGCGCTTATTGAAATTTACAAGAAGAGATGCCCGGAGACGTGGAACTGTGAGTTATGCTATATGAACGATGATGCCGCTCTAGCAAGAGAAATTGACTGAAGTAAACCCGTGTGGAAATACTAGGGCCTGCGAGATCACCGGCAGTCGTCTGTATAAAAGTGGGGTACCAGTCATGAAGATGAGCTGTAGAATATATCACATCTCACTTTCAACATCGATATCGTTGTGAATAGTATCTGACTCTCTGATTATCTCATTTTGTCTATCGATATCGTCGCCACTTTTGTCCTCAAACCGCTCTTCAAGTTAACACTGCCTCACTGAGGAGAACTGGGCACTGGCCATTGTTATGGGAAATATAAGGACTGGTATATAACATTTAAACAGTATTTATTTAGGATAGCCCCCTGGGGAACCGGATTATGTAGTGTAACAAACACTCTTTGCTAATTTTTATGTGGGGTAATCCTCGGACCAAAATCGAGCAAGTAAAAATGTCGAAAAGAATCCGGGAAATTGTCAGAGACTTCAAGCTCTTTTCACTTCGCTTTTGTTTTGCAATTGCTGGGAGTAGGAGTGGGTTTGGTGGGTGTCACCCCACAATTTAATGATAATGTTAATTTGTAATCATCTCAAGGTTTATGACACTAGTCATTGTAAATATATAATTGATATGTCCGCAATGAGTACCGATCAATAAGATAGGAAGGAAGTAGTAGAATAATTCATAGACCTGGTATGCAGAAAATTAATGGTGCAGGTTTTATTTTTCGGAAGGATGGAAGGGTTATCCTGCAAAACACGTTACATTCTCTCGTGCCCAGATATCTAGCCTCACTTGCAAACTCTACTTGTCGGCTACAAAAATTATTTTCGAAGTCTAGGTATGGATGGTGGTACTTTAAGCACAAACCGACAAAACTCGTTTCAAATTTCACGGCAACCACTGCACCACACGAGATTACAATGTCAACATACGAAGAGATAGGTTTAACAGAGAGGGTTCAGGTGTGATCTGTATACATACCACATAGAGGCCTCATTTTTACTATTAATTATTGGAAATGGTTCAACACCGGTAAAGATCACCTTACATGATGCAGCATACCAGGAAAAATGACCTTGCGCGACATGCAGTTCATGGAGAAGCTGTTTTGCGGATGGTCTTCCATACCATATTTGATGCGTGACACTATGAAGTCCTATGAACCTGCGCGTTAACTTGATAACTATGATACACAGGCAAATATCTGCACTCAGTACTATACATGATGCTGCATACAGCACATTTGACTCCATACATCCAACCTTGCAAATTTACGTAACTCGATTTCAAGCTTTCACCGACGCGAAAGTCTGAAGAACATTCGGGGGCAACTTTGAAAGCGCAGGGATATTTCCAGCTTTCCAGCTTACCGGTGAGCGATTGCAGGTTTGCTTTCCAGAGTAATCTTTGAGCCGATGGAAAACTTTGAATTTGTGGAAGCTTTGGCCGTTCGGAAGCTCTAAGTCTGCAGAAGTAATAACGTTGACATCGTCAACCTACTTGCCCAAGCACTTCCACCTCCGAGACGATCACCGCAACCATTACAATCACCACCACCACCACCACCACCACCATCACCATCACCATCACCATCACCATCACCATCATCACTGCCAGCCCTGGACCGAATGCGCACATATACGCCTAAAATCGATGTGAATCTGGCTGCAGATTCTGCTGGAAAACCTGAGTCAGAGATCTGCTCTTAATTAAATTGTCTATCTTTCCCGCAGAATGTAAGGCTGCAATTGTCAACACCATGACCGTGAAGCATCGTTAGATACTGTCGTGGTGAGCACGCTAAAGATAAGGTTCAGACTACGATATCAACCGACGTCATGATTTCGGCCACCCATCATACCCCACCTGCCACACGCCGTCCGCCACACACCGCTTGCCACATGTCGCCTGGCACCTGGCACCTGCTATGCAGCGAGTCTCTACATCCAAGCGCACTAGATACCCTGCACTCAAGAGCACTTTTAGGAACGTCCTTGTGAGCGTAGTTGAGAGCGTAGTTGGGAGCATACTTTGGAGCGTACAGTGAAGCAAGCTGGGAGTGTGCAATCGAGTGCAATTTGGAGCGTACTTGAGAGCGCCGTGAAAGCGTACTGGGGAGCGTACTGTCAAGCAGGCTAGGAGTGTGCAACAGAGTGCAATCGGGAGCGTACTGGAGAGTGCCTTGAGAGCGTACTTGAGAGTGTACACACAGTCAAGCATGCTGGGAGTGTGCAATCGAGTACAGTCGGGAGAGTACTTAGGAGCGTACTTGAGAGCGTCTTGCGACTGTACTTGAAAGCGTGCTTGAGAGCGTGCTTGGGAGTGCCTAATGAATGCGTTTGGAAGCGTGGAGTAGTACGTGGCATCATGTATAGTATCGAGTGCAGATATCTACCTTAGGAAAATAATCAAGTAACGCGAAAGGAAAAACGCCGCGAAAGCTGAAAAGTTCATGGTCCTTTCCGAAATCAGTTGAAACTGTGTGAAAGCCCGAAAGTTGACGGTGATATCCGAAATTCGCACAAACTTTGAAAGCAGCCCGGAGTAGATCTTGATAGGACGGACGGGACGGCGAAAATCCGTCCGTCCCGTCCTCACATATAAATGACGGCTGGACGGCTGCTATCCGCCGGGGACGGTGAAAACACCGTGATCTGCAGTCATCCACCGTCCCCGGCCGTTATTAGGCAGGTGGTATCATAGAGGCATCTGAATGCCTGAAATCGTAGAAATAATAGGACATAATCTTTGGAGTAACGAAATCAGATATTATAAGGGTGGAACAGATGCTAAAGGATCTTGCTTCAAGGTAAGGGTAGATAATTGTAACGAGTTTTATATGACTATTATGTACACTGAGAAAGGTCCATGGATGTGGGCAGTTGACGGCCGGGGACGGTGAAACTCAGTTCCCGGCCGTTCTATCCGTCTGTCCCAGACCTGGCTTGGACGGGCGGCGCTTTGCCGTCCCGTCCCTGTCCTGTGTTATCCCAGACGGACGGGACGGTTGAGAACATTGCTACTCCCGAAAGCGCAGCTCTCTTAAGCGTGGCTTTCTCACGCGGGGTCTTGCAAGTGGGGTCTTGCATGTGGGATTCTCTCACTAAGAAACTGCATGTCTATGTCTGCGCGTTGTGCAAGGTCATTTACTGGCAGTGTTGATAGAGCCCTAAGGTTTGTGACTGCTCTTTTAGACTTCGCACTACTCTTCCCTTCCCTAAGCATCTTGGACCTTTAGACCTGCACCTAGACAGTTATCGCGCTATGGCCAATACACACGGTTCTCCCCTTTATTGTCGCAACAGGCAGTACAAGTTACAACTCCCCTGATTGCTTGTGATAAATTATGAGATAATAGATCTACAATAAGAATCTAAAGCATTCTCTGCCTCAGCTCTCTCTTTAAATCCATCTCTTGGTGTTGGTGATGGTTAAGGGTTTCTTTTGGTGGGTAATTGCCTCGCGAAATGAGTTTTGTCGGTTTGTGCTTAAAGTACCGCCGTCGTACGAGACAAATGCAGATGTAGAGTACTGTACATTATTATGTGCACTAGCTACTGCCGGCCACTACCATCATCACCACCTCTGCCTCCGCTATCACAACTATCGAGCCCCTCCTTGGTCCCTGAAGCAATAACCCGGCAAATACCTTGCGAGGTAAACGTAAGTCGGAGATGTCCTCTTACTACCTAATTGTAAACCTACTGAACGTGGGAAAGTTATAGTTCACTTTCCCAGAATAAAATCGCACTTTCTTGCGTATGATGGAGAGTAGCCTGATTACGGAATAGACTAGACGTGACCTTTCTTGCTATGGCGTCACTACATCGCAGATTCCCTTAAATAATATCACGGTTTCAACATTAGATTTTCCGTACAATAATTTCAACGGTTTTTATTCAGGATAACGTTAACCCTCTGGGAAACAATATTATGCAAAACAACTCTTAACTGTAGGATAACCCTTTAGTAAAAAATATCTTTATAGAATAACCCTCTCATAAATTAAACAAATTTATTACTAAATTATCAAATCTACAACAATGATTCCACCAGTCCAGCAATGGATCAGTCCAAACCGGAACCGTCCAGTCCAGTCCAGGTCCAGTCCTAGAAATCTTTGGACTGGGATCGGACCGATCCCAGATGCTGTCAGACTGGACTGGGCTTGGTCCGGACCGATCCCTCGCGGTGTCCAGGGTTAGAGCATATTTTCCCAGTTATTACGCTTTTAATGGGGAAAATATATCTCGATGGAGCCGAATATACAGACAGAAGTGATATGATTTCGACCAGAGTGGGTATTCGGGGGTGAGTGGTGATAAAAAGTGAGGATGAGTCATGTTTTCGGTAGTACTTGGCTATAAAGCAATGTCAAAATTATATGCGTAAATGGATCGGTCCAGACCAAGCCCGTCCAGTCCAAGACTGCCAGTCTGTGGTCTGGTCCAGTTCGACCTTCCCATTAGACCGGACTGGACTGAGCCCTACCGCGGACCGGGATCGTCTGGACTGGTGGAATCATTGATCTACAATTTATTTATAAGTTTGGCTGTGTTTGAAAGTTGTAAGCGGCATAATGAAGGCATTAGTGACACATCAATTAACAATGCGTCAGTCATAAATGACTACTAATCGGTAGAGCTGTCCACAACATGCAACTTTACCATTCTCGTCACAAAAGGTGCGAAAGCGGTCTTTAATACCCAACAATTTCCCAAATGCTTCTCTTCATTTTACATACTATTTGGCTTAACATTTTTGGTGAGGGTTATCCTGCATAAATCGGACAAGAGAGTTACGCTGCATAATAGTCTCCCAGAAGGTTATCCTGAATTAAATCCGTAATCTCAATTAGAAAGCTACTATTTAAAGTAATTTCGATCTAAATACATGTAAATTTAATGGGTTTGTTGACTTCATACCCGTAGACAAGGCGATCCCACCTACCTCGAAAGCCATTCCTAAGTAGGATACTTCATAAAATGCGCTTGTAGTTGTTTGATGAAGCCGTCACTAGGTAAGTAAGCATCGACACCAGTGTTTTGGGTACAGGCCCAGGCAATAACTCACCATTTACCGCTGAAGTATACCAACCCGAAGTTATGATTCGACTCGTGGGGGTTGACATTCCATGTGAAGGGGGCACCGCGCGGTCTTCCATACCAGGGACTTTGACGGCCTAATAGTTCACATGAATAAGTCTTTATCTTTTACGATAATTCATCGATTGGTGTGTGGGCCAAACCAGAATTGGTAATAAATCTGAGCCCAGTTATCTCGTTTGAGGAGCGTCCATCTATCGAACTAATATATTCGCCGGGAAAAAGCTGGAATGTATGCATGTATCCCCCATTACCACCGTGGGCAGGCAATTGAATACCACCCGGTCGATAGAAGACCTACAATAAATGGAGCCAATTAATTAGCATTGCTCTTATCTTCGCCATTATTCACTTACCTGTAAGGAGTCAATACACCAGCAATGGCGAATCATGATCTTACTGATACCTGTAATCGGGGTGCCTTCAAATATTTGTATATCATTGAAAAATGACCCAGTGTTGTGCCCCTCAGTCGTTGAATGGCGAATGTGACGACTTTTATGTCCAATGCTGCCGGCCCATAGGGGTTGCTCTGCGTGTGTCACTCCATGAGAGGCATCGGCATCATTTTGCAAGAGCAGTTCGACCAAAGCATCTGACCCTGAATTCTCCGCCAGGTACAGTGGTGTTGATCCATAACTATCGGGCACTGTTGCGTATGCACCTTTCTTCAAAAGCAGTTCTGCTATAGAGAAATAGCCCGCATTTGCCGCCACGTGCAACGGCATTGTCCCATAATCATTGGCTGCGTTTACGTTGGCGCCATACAGCAGCAGTTGCTGAACTGCTATGTCAGAACCTGAGTTTGCCGCCTGGTGAAGTGGAGTTGTTCCATAACTGTCAGTCGCTGACACAACTGCGCCTTCCTCCAGAAGGGTTTGAACCACACCACCATGCCCACCACTCGCCGCTTGGTGTAGTGGGGTTGTTCCATAGTCATTGGCTACTGAAATATCTGCGCCATTCTGCAGTAATACTAATACCGTGTTGATATGTCCGTTGTGTGCTGCGTTGTGTAGTGTTGTATTTCCATATGGATCAGCAGTGTTCGCATCCACACCATCGCTCAACAGAATCTTCACCCCGTCGATGAAACCGCCGAGACACTCATCAAGAATGCCAACCAACGATATTTGAAATGACTCTAAGTAATGGGAAACGTTCCTATGGTCACGAACTGCTGCAGTGAATAAGGGGTCTTGTCTAGTCTTCATTTCGTTATAGTACGCATGGATTTGAGGGCCAGAGGGTGGCTGAGCGAGCAAATTCAACAATGGAACATGTCCCTCATATACTGCCCAGAGAAAGAGGTTTCGATACGGAAGATTCTTAGGACTGGAGTTATTTTTCCATGGCCTGAAGTTAAAAGCCATTTCCTCCTTCTCTAATGCCAACCGTCGAAATAGGTGCCATGCATGTACATGTTTGCTAGTGAAATTTGTCGTGTGCCATACCCAGTTATGACTGACATAATTCAAAAGCCGATATTTTTCGTGTAGGGAGGGCTCTTGTGGCTTTGAAATGCCAAGGTGTTGATCGTAATCGATAGTTGATGCCCCCCTGAGTTGGTTTTGGCCCATCCCGTGAAGATACCGATAGGTTGAAGTAACTGCACGGTTGATTCCAGTTAAATCTAAGCTTTGATTGATAACTGTAGACTCTAAGATGCGCATGGCATCAGATGAACGATTCGGCCGAGTTCTTGTAACCTGGGTCTCAAAATCGGAGAAGGATAAATAAGTTACACATATTTTCCCAACTTCAACATCTGCTTCTAAGAGGCTGAAATGAAACTTTGCAAACGATTTATCTGCTGGTGCGGACAGTAAGAATTGTTGGATCGTGTAATGCGCCAGGCGCAATGTGTTGCCATCATCATCAAAGGTGATCAAATTTGCACAAGCTCGGACAAGTTTTTTGCTATCCGTGGGAACCTTGGATGCATCCCATGACCGGTCTACTGGACCGAATGCTATAGCTTCTTTTAGCTCCTCCATTGTTAAGGGACGCTTCGCACAAACTATCCACTGCAGGATCTTTGGAGCCATCGATTCTCGTTCCGGTTCTTGCATTATCTTTTGTAGAATCCGTATATATGTCTCAGCCAAACCCTTCGGAAGTTCGCGAAGGATTTTTCGGATACGATAGTCTGAATTGGCTTCACAGATATCGTGAAGCTGGAATGTAACCCACAGAAACCTGATATCCACAGGATTAGCGTGCGTTTGAAAAACCACTTGAAGGCATACATTCCACATGCCCCATCTATGAGGGCGTTGGTAATATCATCTAGCAGTTTAGGATCTCGTACAACAATATCCTGTGTCATTGCTTTTGATTCCATAGACTCTCTGATAAAAAGTGAAATATCATCCATGTTATTGGCTTCAGAAATGCGTATACTGGGATACTGTTCCAACTGCTGCATGATGTCTATCTCGTCACGAGATGCGACAAATATCTTGACCATAATGTCATTGGACTCTGCAAGCTCTTTTAAGAGCTTTAATAATTTCGACCGTTCCTCAATTCGACATTCGTCAATACCATCAATGACAAAACAAACTCTGTGCCCGGTGTAAAGTTTTATAGCCGACAGAAGAATACTTTTCAACTCATTGGCAGTCGGCTTCCGTGTGTTGGGTCTATATCCATATGATCGATCAATTTCGCTCGCTATATCCTGAGGTATTTGAACCCAATATAGTAGTTGTTTGACGAGGCTTCCCAGAATAGCTGTAGTCTCCAGCGAGTTCGATTGCGAATAATCGCAGTAAAAGTAGGCCAAACGAATCTGAGCGTCCAAACTAAGCTCATCAACAACGGCTGTTGATAAGATCGTTTTACCAGACCCAGCTTAATAACCAATAGCCTTCGTTAGTTCAATACATATAAGCTTCAAGAGTATTAATGTCAACATACGTATACCATAGCACCAAAGGAATGAAGAACTGTCACTAGTGTGCCATGCTTCAAATTCAACACGCTCCATAAGCCACTTTCCTGTGGAACCGTGGCGTTTTCCGGACCTCAAGTTGTGCTCGTTCCAGTGATCAATGTTTGATAGCATTGCAAAAAGCCGCTGACGAGTCTCCTCTGCAGGTAAGTAAGCTAAGAAGCGTGCTAATAGACCCAATTCCATGGCCTGTTCCCAGCAAGAAAAAGGAGTAATACCGATTTTGCTGCGCTCACTAATCTCTTTCTGCTTTTGAAAGAGCAGTCGCATATCCGCTTCCTCCGCAAAGTGTGATAGGTTTACTTCTTTTTCAGTAATACCCTCATACTTGCGGAGCTCGATTAAAAGCTCGTTGAAGCGCTGGGCAAACGGGCTCCAGATTAATCGACGTGGCCAGAAGGACACCGGAAGCCAACCTTGTCACAAATTGTCAACGTAGGTTAATTAACGTTTATCTCTGGGATCACCTACTAACGGATACTTCACGTTGTCGCTTTCTACTTCGGAAAACACTTTTTGCGGTTATACAGAATTCTATGAGAACCAAATACACTTTTGAGATGGTGTGGACGAGTCGCTGGTGATTCGGGAAAAGTCTCTCATAGTCGTGCAACCTTGGAAGAACGTCGCCTATCTCGGAAAACATTTGGATGAGTCTGTCATAATACTTCTCGAACTCGCTTGCGACCTGGAATATAAGGAAAATTAATGTTTTCCTAAAGATCTTAATAGGGTTTGTGGATAACGCACATGGAGTAAGACCCTAATACTACCCCAGATTGGGCAGAGGATAAGCGGCTCGATATTCGAGAAAACATCGATCGCTTTACCATAGTTTTGCAAGCACTCAACCACTGGCTTTAGTTTTTGCATGGCTGCTCTGGATCGGCTGCTGCTTTGATGCTGGATCTGCGTGGCGCTAGCACTATAGAAGAGATTTTCAGGGGTTGCCCCATCGAATAATTTTCGCTCATCGCTGTTCAGGTCGTCCAGATAGAGATTCTTAGCCCGTTCCCAGGCTTCTGTTTCGAAAGGAGGACTAAACCTAAGTAAGCAAGCGTACAAAAAGGTCGACTGATGTGTAGCTAAGAGGACTAACCAGGACATATATTTAGATGATGGTCAGCTACTTGAATGTGGATGCTAATCGAAAAAAATTCTCTGCCTTGACAGTTGAGTGTGAGCACCATCTCTCTATTTATGTTCGATCCTGAAAGCACAATTATCAGAGAAATAGCCAATCAGATCTGCAAGTCATATCAGCCGTGCATGGACAGGCAGAAACTTATTATTGGGGCAATGCAGCGCAGCGCAGCAATTTTTCTGATTGTGAGATGTGACATGATTCGGATGCCGCCGCGAATGACAGCATCCATAACGTATAGCAGGCTTGGCAGCAGTAGGTACTTAGTTCGGCAATTCTTCAATGGCCACGCTCAAACATCGGTCTTAGGTTTTTGTTTTCCCCATAGGGCTGGGGCATTTGCCTTCCTTACCGCTTTTGGCTTGTTTCACATATGCTTATGAGTTGATCTTTGGCGACTGTAGAATTTTCATTTTTACTGCCTGTACAATTCCCACCGCCTAGTTCATAGGCCACAGAGTAGACCGACCGACATATCTCGAAAGTTGGTGGCGTTGACAGCAGGAACCGTCTAATTTCATCCGATGGGAATGCATGGCAGCTGACCTTCAGCAAATAGGTTACTCCAACTGCAGCCGCCCCCGGCCAAAGTTAAGTTTTCCCTGATTTTTCTATGTATACATTCAAAGTCCTGTTCCTTTGCTCACCAACAGGCAGCGCTACGAACTAATATCAGCACCCAATGGTAACAATCATTGCCTCGCCTAGTAATGCTATTCGCGCATAGTACTGCAAAAAAAAACTGCACACGGGAGTGTGGATCAAACCGGTCCCCGCTTCGTTTTCGTTCTTCTAGCCCGCCGCGAAGCTTAGGGTGTGGCTCAAGAAAGTTCTGGGTTTTTTTGCGGCCGCGTCCTGCACTTCCGGGAGTGAGTCTACCGGCCAGGATCTTTTGTTGGTTGACTCTAGCACGGCCTCTGACAGTAGCCTATTCAATATTTCCGCCGAGACACGACCCAGCTGGACAGAAGATAGAAATCGAGACTAGTGTTGGGACAAGGCGTGATGAGACTTGAGGAAGGCCCAGGACAACTTCCTTTGCCGTACAGATGTCGTGGACTGGGACTTGGGGCAAGTTTTACCCGGGGCCCATGGATGTTCTTGGTGAGAATTGAATTGACTTTGATGGGTGTTTAATATCTACTTATAGTTATTAAGTATCCTCATGCTTCAATGGAATTCGGGAATTGCAAAAGTCTCAGGACCTGTACTCCTGCTTGTTCTCACCCGGTTGGTGAAAGGTCCCATGGATACGTTGCCCTACAAGGTAAATCCAGTTACAAATAGAATATCAGGCATATCTTGATGTCGGCCCGAGAAAGATAGCTCCGCAAAATAATTCTAAGAATTTCTGAATAGTGCATGGCTAACATTACCTTGGGGTTGATGCGAGATGGAAAAAACTGCACTGTTTAACACTGCCTGGTTCTAGTCGAGTACCCTAGGAGGTGGTGCCCTGTTGCAGAGTATATAAGCCAAGTACTCAGGAACGGGATGACCCTGAATACTCATGCACATTGCACCAGAATGCGTGCTTAACCACCTGGTGGATGGTGTCCACAGTCGGTGTGATTGTTTCCAAAGACATAATGTTCCTGGCCAGAAAGGGATGATACAACCCCATTTGCATCATGATGGTATCACTCACAGATTCCCCGGATGTCCCGAGACGCTTCAAAAAATACCTCAGGACCTTTCATCCCATGCCGTCAATGATCTCTTTAATCCGAGGCTTAAGTCCCCCGAAGTACAGAGATATCTCATTTCGTGGACAACATTAATTGAGACAGTACAGCCAGCTTCAGCGAGCGGCCCAAGCGGTCGGGGGTTCTTGGCTAGTCTCCCATGGATACACTGTCTACATGGTCTACATTTTACGGTTTTACTCAGAATAACCTCCGTGGGACCATATTATGTAGCGCAGCCCTTCTGACTTGTTTTACGCAGAATAGCCCTCTTGTAGAGAGTACTTTGTAGGATAACTCTTTGATAGCGAAAAATAATACATATCCATTAGCAATTTACCGAGCTTATGAATTTCTTTGCTTCGTCCCTTCTGTTTGTATAGTTTGAGAGTTGTTTCAGGAAGTGAAAAGTAATAGGTGCTCATTACCGACACATTAAATCACAATGACTTGTGTCATTATCCTTGACATGACTACGCATTACTGTTTCATTAAACTGCACCACAACACACGGCAACACCACTCACACTCCGGCTTTATAAACTATGAATGAAATGAAATGAAATGAAACGAAATTGGGCTTTAAATCTCTGACAAGTTCCCGAATTTTTCTTTTCAATTTTGTCTGTTTGGCTCAAAAATTTGGTGAGGTTCGCTAATATAAGCGCTGAGGGTTATCCTCCATAATCAAGAGGTGGCGCGACATAAGTGCCCCAGAGGGTTATCCTGCACAAAAACCGGTATTTTATTCTGAAGACAGTACAGAGACCGTTGGGAAATTTGAAATATTTGGCTAGGTATTGATTGATTCATTCAGTGGCATGTTTTGTTACTGTGTGCACGGCCAAACGGATTGGATTCTGTTAGCGCCTGGGGTTATGACAACACTTATATCTTCGGCATGTGCTCGGTCATGTACAGTCGTCACCGGAAACAACCCAATTTTATGCAGTCAATTCAGTTGCCCAAAGGGAGTGATACCCCTCTATTCACGGAATTAAAATCGTTTTTTAAGGAGCTGCTTGCTCAGTTGATGATGAACTTTGTTCAAAATTACCATTGTCCCCCTTCTTCAATAGAGTTGAGTATTACTACCTAGCACTGTTCTGCCCCGGAAATACTTCTCACCGCAACGCCCTAAGACGCAGACGAGCCAGCCACTTACTATTGCACGCGTGCATCGAGTCTACCTGAGGTTAAGGACGGTGTTAAGGGGGTACATCAATTTCCGTTCCTATTCAAGCTTAGCTTTCACTCACACTCTCTCGACAGACAACCTTTTCCTTCACCTCCACCTTACATCCGCTTAACTCTCGTTAAAGCTTAAGAACCAATGAGATAGCCGTTGTACTCGCCCAAACTTCGTCCTCCTCGCAGCGTAGCGTCTCAAGAAGGCCTGTACCTTCCCTTTGCCAGGCTTCCTCTTTCTCCTTGCTCAATGTTTATCTATTTACTTACCGCAAGACCTCCGGCCACTAACCACCGCCTTAGCCGCGCGTAAACACTGGGTTTCGAGTGATCTCGTATAGAATCCCAATATTAGGGAACTACATAGTGTACTCGGGGTGGACATCTTCTCCCTATCAGCACTGTCGATTGGGAAACGAAGTGAGTACAAGCCGATGAAAACCGCCGTGCAAACAGCTGGAACCTCAATCATTGCGTAAGTAATCACTATTTACTTCCTTCCGCTGCTAGCAATCTAACACCGACGAGGAGAGTTCAGAATCCTTAAAGGGACGTTTGAGGATGCACTGGATTGACGATAATGAGTATGGGTCACCTGATAGATGCGTCGCTACAGCGGACATACAGGTTGAAGAGCACGGCAGCTACCATTCAGAAGACTGCCGAGAGACGCAATGTCGGCGGTTCAGAACGCTGGAAGCATTGTTTGCCGTTGTCGGGAATGGCACATATAGCTAGCTGTAGAGATATCTAATTCGAATAAATATAGCTGAAGAAGGATATGCTGCTTAAGTTCATCGAGCTAGATAACAGTGGGGAATGGAATGCTACGTACCTACTTAAGTTACTTGGTATGTAAGCTTGATAGTAGTGCCGCCGACCTCCGAACGGTTGTCAACCTGGGCATATTTATTATGAGGCTTCAGTTCTCTCACATCCGCGTCATCATTTTCATGTAATTAAGTTTGGAATGTGTAATGTGTTGCATATATGGTTTATCTCCTGTCGTATGGCTTCAGTTGGGCTGATGCATAATCTCTCTAAGATGATGGTCATTCCATACTCAGCTGGAGATGCCACTCAGCTGGAGATGCCAGCTGAGTGCGCATGCATGCGTATAAGACATACAAAGACATACTCCGACTACCGCGTATATAAGTCCATGAATGTACCTGTACTGTAGAATATATAAGCTTCTAGCAATCAGTATTTGAACATAATGTGAGGTGGAGTGAAAGAGTGAGTTTTCATGAGTACAGGGAGTTACACTAGGCTAAAGGTGCACTAATCGGGACTACTTCGGGCTTCGAAAGGTCTCGCACATGTCTACTTAAAATATCGTCTAGAGTGTATTGTGGTTACCAGATTGCGGCAAAGTATTACACTAACTCACTCGATTTTACTCGCGCACCAACACGTACTGTAGCCCACGAGATCAGCCCGACCCATTTTTCCACCTCGGGGAGATCCTTTCCACCCGCAGCGTTGTGCGGATTGGTTCACATAACCATGGGCATGTAGAAGGCTCTCGCTGGTGTTTGTAGACCTCGAGCGGCAGAGAGTTGAGGGCTGCTGTGTTATGTTCGGGTGAACGAGGAAGCTGAAGTGCGGGATTTACTATGTATGCACAGACCCCACGTGTCTCTTCACCATAAATTGTCTAGCTAGCCGCACTTGCCGACAGATAGCGCATGAGCAGGATGCTTAAGCACGCGGTAGGTGCTTAGCGGATCGATACTTCTCAATGACTGCCGGATATGTGCGGATTCAAAGTTTCTCGTGCCCAGTACTTCCTATAGTAAATAGCTGCTAAAGTATAACACTCAAAAGGAATGACATATCTGTTCAGGGTAGACCATCTACTTCACTCCAGCACAATTTATACCCCCACCTAACACACAATATATTAAAAATAACATTCGGAAATGCGTCACACCACAACAACCCTCGCCGCGAAAACTCCAATAAGAACAATGCAACTAAACGAAGACAACAAAAGAAATGAAAAAGCTGAAACTGCGAATGCAAACAACCTAGTGCTCGATGACCTCGGTAGTCTCATGCGTCTCTTCTGGGTCCGACGCGGTATCTTCGGGGGTCTCAAGTTCATCCATCATCTCCTGAAACTCTTCCAAACACTGCACGGTATGGGGATGCTCGTTTCCTAAGGCCTTGACAAATCCTGTGGATGCTCGCTCATATGCATCCTTTGCTTCCGCGAACCGTCTTTGTCGTTTGTAGAGATCAGCCATATTCCACACAGTAAGCAGAGTTTCAGAATGATCAGGTCCCAACGCCTTCTCTTCCCCTTCGAGGGTCCGTCGATACATCTGCTCAGCTTGCTCGTACTTTCCCTGGCTCTGTAGCACCTGAGCCAAGTTGTGGACGGTGGTCAAAGTGTTACGGTGGCCCGGTCCCAACACCTTCTCGCACCCTTCCAGTGCCCGTCGATTCATCTGCTCAGCTTGCTCGTACTTTCCCTGTCTCTGTAGCACCAGAGCCAAGTTGTTGACGCTGGTCAAAGTGGAAGGGTGGTCCGGTCCCAACACCTTCTCGTACCCTTCCAGTGCCCGTCGATTCATCTGCTCAGCTTGCTCGTACTTTCCCTGGCTCTGTAGCACCAGAGCCAAGCTGTGGACGCTGGTCAAAGTGGAAAGGTGGTCCGGTCCCAACACCTTCTCTCGCCATTCCAGTGCCCGTCGATTCATCTGCTCAGCTTGCTCGTACTTTCCCTGGCTCTGTAGCACCTGAGCCAAGTTGTTGACGCTGGTCAAAGTGGAAGGATGGTCCGGTCCCAACACCTTCTCTCGCCATTCCAGTGCCCGTCGATTCATCTGCTCAGCTTGCTCGTACTTTCCCTGTCTCTGTAGCACCAGAGCCAAGTTGTTGATGCTGGTCAAAGTGTCAGGGTGGTCCGGCCCCAACACCTCTTCGTACCCTTCCAGTGCTCGTCGATTCATCTGCTCAGCTTGCTCGTACTTTCCCTGGCTCTGTATCACCTGAGCCAAGTTGTGGACGCTGGTCAAAGTGTCAGGGTGGTCCGGTCCCAACACCTTCTCCTTAGTTTTCAGTGCCCGTCGATTCATCTGCTCAGCTTGCTCGTACTTTCCCTGCTTCAGTAGCACCAGAGCCAAGTTGTCAAGGCATTTCGAAGTTGAGTAAGCATCCGGTCCCAATGCCTTCTCCGCCCCTTCTAGTGCCCGCTGATGCATCAGTTGAGCTTGCTCATACATCCCTTGGTCCTCTAACAGTGACGCCAACAAGCTGACGCTGTCCAGGGTGTCAACATCATCCTTGTCAACCGCTTCTCGAAGGATAACAGAACGTCGGCAATGTATTTCCGCTTTCCTGTAGTCACCTGCAAGTCTGAGATGCCATCCCATATGAAAGAGAAGGGATGATGTTATGGGACCGTCGGAATTCTGCGTAACAGCTAGAGCGTGCGGAAGGTAAGTTGCGCAAATATGTCGGTTTTCATGACTGTAACCCTGCGGAAATACTCGAGAAACGAGCTCCAACGCTTTCGCCCGCCATTCCTTCGATTCCTTCTGCGAGAGATACGTTTCGATTGATAGGTGTACTAAACGATGAAGTGCAAGCATTTTTCCACCTTCGGCCCGAGTGACTAGCGAGAAATCAACAAGCTTTCCAATAGCTTTCCTGAAGAGAACTTTATTGTCAACATCATTCAATTTGCTCGCTGCCAGCAATTCCTCCTGTACACCTTGACGATCTAAGAAGGCGACCAGGCGAAGAAAATCGGCGGCCAAAGGCAGTTGCTTTTCGATCTGTTTGAATGTGATGTAGTATGTGCTTAAAACGCTCTCTGTCATATCACTCTCACCGCTTTGTGGGACTACTCTGTGGACGTCGTTGAACTGAGTTGAAAGAAGATCATGCCGTGTTTGTTTTGTTGAATTCAGGAGTTCCAAGTACTCTGACGGCGAAGTATCCATCTCAACCATGAATGACGTCGCACCAACAACAGCCAATGGAAGGTAATCCAGCGACTCGAGTAGTTTTGAAACCGCTTCCGCATCTTGCGCTGATTTATATTGAGGACAGCGCTGGGCGAAAAGCTGTGCGGCCTCCCCAACATCCATTGCTGTGATTGCGATGGCGTTGCAGTTTAATCGGTTGGCAACTTGGCGAGATCTCGTGGTGACAATTACCGTTCCCTTAGACCCCTGCGGAATATACCTCGATAGGCTGCTGTCGTTTCCAGCAAAGTCGGAGAGATCATCGGCATTGTCAAGAAGGAGAAGCCACTCGCCGCTCGCGGCGCTTTGGAACCAGTCTTTCACTTTCGCTAGGATTTCTTCTTCTTTGTCCGAACTTTGCAGCCCGACATCTTCGGAAATCTTTTTATAGTCTTGACTGAATTTGGCGTGTCCACTGGCATGCACCCAAAAGACATGGCACTTGCCTTGGCGGCGGTATGCGCATTCGAGTGCAATCTGAGTTTTTCTAGCCGTATGTCAGCAGATATATATTAAGCATGGAAAAGAGTAAATAATAGAGAAAGAGTCAAACGTACCCAACCCCTCCCAGTCCATACAAAGCAATCCGTCGATGTCCGCTATCGCTCGCCAGCCCTTCTATCTCTTCAACAGTGCTTTTCCGACCAGTGAATAATCTGTTCTGGCCATAAGGAACCATCCAATGACGTAGAGCCGATGCGCTGATACTCGATGCCGAGGGAACTCTCGAAATAGTGGGAGCAGCAACGGTCAGCAGGTCAGCCACTATCATAGATTTAGCGTTCAACTCTCTCATCCTGGAACAATGATAAGCTTACCTTGTCTTGTATTCCGCATATTCTCCGTTTCTGCTGCTTTGTGTATCTCCTCAGCATAGCTGTCGAGCTTGCTGGAAAGTTTTGAAAACTCTTCACTGATGGATTTTCGCAAGGATGAAAGGAACCTCTCTACTACAAGTTAGCTAGCTATTCGATTAAAATGTCCAAGGCAACTGGAAAGTTCACTAATAGTCCCCCGAAGATAAAACGTTGTGGCCTCAATACAGAATCCTAGGATGCTGTCGTAAAAGCTAGTAACACAAATAAGGTCAGAACAGTGAACCTCAACCGGTAACCGCCATTTATTGTCCAGGTCTCATAGGCTGGCGGCTACAGTTGGGATCGAAATTGACATACTGGACAAGTCTCCGCTCCAGAAGATTGGTAGTTCTGCCCTGAAAAATCTCCGCGTAGTCGTGAAACCGTTCGAGAGCAAAGGTGATCTTCAATACGAGCTCGCAAGCGGTTTCATAACTATCAAATATGTCTCGCGCGATCTGCACAATAATGGCTTCAGTATTCGAAGTCTGGTGGAGGATGGAAATCATATAATTACCACAAGAACAAACTTAACACCGCCCCATACAAGTGCCGATACAGTTGGATCTTTAAACGTCAGGCTATGCACAATCATCGAGAATGCTTGCAACATACTTGCTTGAATAGCAGTGCTTACTACTCCGTCAAATCGGGAAAGTTTGTTGACTAGACTTTCGGAGGTCCGACGAAGTACACGCTGGACAGCATTCCGCTCGGATTCGTTCTTTGTCTTCGCATTTCGAACAGCATCTATTACCTCCTCGATGGAATTTCGGCCTTGGATGAGTGCAAACTGCTTTTCCTTCAGCTTTCCTTCGTCGTGGAGCTTTTGGTAACGCTGAAATGCTTCGCGGTAGACTGTTGCCAGGGGATCGGTATCGCTAGTCGCCATTTCGGTGGTCTCAGTCGGGGGCGGTAGCTACTGTGCTGTTAGGTAACTGGTCGCCCAGGGTGCGTGAAAAAGTGCTGAAGTGCAAAGCGAGGAGAATTTGCTGGCGATCTGCGCAGCGAAAGGCAGGGTATGTGTGCGCCCACCCGTGGCGCAGTTTTGTTGTCGCACAGCATCAGACAGGGTTATGGAATTGGTGTGTCGAGTCCGGTGGCTGCATTTAATTGGCAGATATATAACAAGTGAGCTGCAGAGTGGTGTGATGGATTGTCATCATATTGGACGGATAAGGTAGCATGGCGGCTATGAATAGGGTGGTGCAGATGGAACTGGCTTTGGTGTCCAAAACTTCGTGGTCAGTCCCGGCGCAGTGTAGAGCATGCGGCTCTACAAACTAGATGTGAGTGGTACTGGATTATATGGGTACACATGTGAAGTTGCCCAAATTCCATAGGCTTGGACACGATATTGCACTCACACAGCGACCGATGAAAGTCAAAAACATTTGCTATAGCTCTTGATAGAAACACTGGCTGAGCAGATAAACTTAGGGTATTCTCTAATGGAAAAAAAACCAACCCTATATCTACCTGGAATCCCGGTAGTCGTCTAGTCGATAATTTGCCGCCTCCCCATCTAAGGCGATCGGATCCAGATGTCCGCCATCCAACTACCCTCCCGTCAACCGTCATATACTCAACTATTGTCTTATCATCATCTAGCGCTAGAGGTTGTCAACTGTTATCTTTATATTTACTTGTCTTTAAGAGTTCCTCCTCCGTTATCTCGATTATCACTGTAACCCCGCCAGCCCAATATATCCCAAGAATTTGATAACATAATCATCTATAATGTGATATCCTGTTCTTCTCTTCTCGCTGAGATTTACAGAGTCATCTTCTCCGTTATCCGCCTCATAACTATTCTACGTTTCACCATTGGATACCAATTCTCATTATTTAAGAAGTGAACCCGCCGAAAATATCACCGCGGCAACTGCTCGAGGAACCTGACGCACTGAATATGTAAGACCATTGCCCGTGAATACGCTTCCAACTTCGACTTCTCAGCTACCCTGTACTTCCCTTCAAATCGAATATGGCGCCATAGCCTTGCGGGGCTACCTAGGGAAGTGATACCGCGACTGTCACCGGAATGTTACCAGATGATTTCGGGGCATGGTTTATGCGTAAAAACGATTTAGACTGTAGGTTTGGAATGGTAAGATAACGTACAACTTATGTACGACACTCAAGTTCCAAGCACACCAAAGAGGTTGTGCCATCCAGGTTACCACCAGATTGTTGGTATCACACAGTCTACCATTCCCAAGTTTTATGATTGCGATCTCCATTCAAAGAGAACCGAGCTATGGAACACCGAACACTTATTAGTCGATAACTCAGGTGTTTTTCGAAGACTTTCGACTCGAGATCTGCAAGTCAGCCGGCAGTCAAACCACTTGGGATTCAGTTTCACTGTATTTTGTTCTACTTCAGGTATTCGGCTAGTGTAGAAGGTATTGTCTCGTGCCCAGCCGCCAGAGCTTACGAGTGAGGCAACGAGAGACTAGGGACGAGATAATAGAAGTTAGGCGTTGAGGATTCTAAATAGAGCCTTGGATAGAGGAAATGGAATCCTCGAACTGCCTCCCTTGAGCGATACCGATTTCATTTAATCAGTTATTGTAAGTCTTAACTGTGATGTAGCAAAGTGCTTCAAACTCACGAGCTATGAACGCAACAGCTCTGTTCGTACCTTCCATATGAAGTTTTATGAAGTACTACGTCTGAGGAATCATATACGCTATATGCTTATCATTCCGGTTTCTATTGGAATTTGGTAGACCACATCCCAAAATTCTGCTTCCAACCAGATATCTGCCACGGACCTGCCTCTATTTCCACATCCAAAATGACTACCAGGACCCCGTCCAGGACACTCGCACCACAGCTTTGCCAATCAGTATGGTACCCTGGCCTCCGACAATGACCGCAGTCAGTGGTTTCTTAACAGCCCGAAAATATGGTATCAACCGCCAGGGACCTCCAAGGAACTGTAGGCTGTACCAGCTATCCCTTTTATATCTGATCTTAGCGGCGAATTTCCGTCGGAACGATTTGTGTTGGTGCTACGACACGACGGTAGTGCTCACGCCACCACAAAGCATCACTCGATTGAGGCTTGCAGTCCCTTTATCCCGAGTAAGAAGCCCATCCTGTTGCAGCATAAATGTAGTCCCTGCGTCTGCCAAGACAGAATAGACTTAACTATGCGACACAGCCACCTACTTTGGCACCTGAATCCACGATCACCGCGATTACATCCCGTTCAGGAATCGTAGCAATATTATTCAGCTCTTATCGTTATTAAATGAACCTTCCCTGCTTGTCGTCGCTATCAGTGAATAATATGTATTGTTTTTCGGTTTCAGTACTCGCTGCGAAGAGCTTTGTTTGAAATCTCCGGCGGATGTAGATAATGTTGAATCAGGGGTTTATTATGACCGGGTTGAGAGAATGAAGCCGGAGTCCTCCAGAACACCCTTCCAGCGCTTGGCTATGTTCAACACGTGGTCATAATTGAATTTCAGCTAGCTGTCGGCATGAACAGGGGAGGGAGGGTCCTGATCATTACCGTTGCCTTTACACGAAAATCGAGAAGAAAGAGTGCAGACCATGGAACTTGTTCGCCTCACATGCTAAGAGTAGGTTGAGTGGGTAGTGGTCACGGACTGCAGCTGCCCTCCCGTACGCTGTGCAAAGGTTTCTACTGGTAGGAAAGAGACCCCCGAGAAACCATGTACCATATCTACGATATCTGTAAAACAAGCACTGACAACGAGCAGCCGCCGGAACGCTTATTGAGTTTGGATGGCGTCAATACTGCAACCACTTGATCATAATCCAGCACTCGGCGCAAGCCATCCAGTGCATGTTTGTTTGTTTGTTTGTAATCATTTTGCATTCGCCCCCGAAGGGAGGCGCCCAGCTAAGTTACCATAAGCCGGCCGACCACTAGTGGTCATGGCATTTTAAACCCCATTTCCTCGGAACTTCCTCGGTCGTCAGTTGGCAGAGGGCACATGCACGTTGAAACTCCACCTACCTCTCTCCTAGGCAAAGTCGTTCCTCCTACTTCCCCACAAAACACAAACCGCCAAAAAACACAAACCAATAAAAACAAACTAAAACAAAAGAGAATCGTAAAATACATTCTTGCCCTGCAGGATCTTCAAACCATATCGGCACGATCTAAACTGCAACTCTTCCGACTCTCCTCCTGTAACGGGCGGGATCGGACGTAGGTGATATTGGTGACAGTAATGTGATACCGGAAAACAGAACAAGAAGCTCGATATTCGTTTCGAGGAAGTCAGGACAAGGCAGGAATCGAAGCTGGTTCAAAGTCGTAACTTGCTTTGCTATACAAGAGAACGAGTAAAGAGAGAAGAAAGGAAATCCTCCAACACCAACAACCCTCTCTTTATATACAGTTCGTCTGCCACCCTCAAATCATTCCCCATGCTCCGATGTACCATCCGAACCTCATCCTATGATCTTACACACCATCAACATAACTCCTTATCAGTACAACCACACCACATCGTCTGACGTCGCAACACCTCAACTATTTCCTTATCATAACAAATTATACCGCCACCATCTGGCCGCGTTCCTCCGCATCCCCCAACGTCTCCATCTTTCCGTAACAGAATTCCTTCCACACCACCGCATGATTCCCATTCCTACTCCTCAGTAATTCCATATTTCCTCAAACCGTGACACCTCCATTCGTAAGCCCTGCTCGGCTAAAACTTACAGGGTCGCCAACTTTCATATCTTCCACCGCGGCAGTCATACGCTTCTTTGACTCCGCGATCATCATCATATTCTGTAACGACCCGACCTCATCGCAGTCGCTCATCTTCATCTTTCCTTTCTGGGACTTCTGACTCCCCCCTCTTTTGTCGTCCTCCCCACCCTCCAGGTTGTCTTCCGCCCCTATCATTTTCCTCCTTCCTCCACGTTATCATATTTCTGAGTTCGGTCACTCGATCACATGATCCTCCGGACCTCCCTCTACAATTCCGCTTTCTGGGATTCCGTGCATTCTGTCGGCTTCCTCCCTTTTCTGTTTCCCCCCTATCATCCTCCCTCCCGATTACCGTTGCCGAAGCTCCAGCATGTCGAGAATGCATTACGCTGGGTGGTGGGGATGTTAATCTCGGTGCTTTACCTGGTCACCCTAGTTCCGCATCCGATTCATCGATATTCATAGGCGTCGCGTTGTCCTTTTCGACCTGCTTCGCCCAATTTCGAGTTGTTACATCTCTAGCCAATGGCGTTCCTACCCGCATTCGTGGTGCTGGCAGTACTGGCCATGGCCTGATCGTAAGATCCTTTGTTGGTGTTTGTGGTGTCCCTGGTGGCTGCAATTCCGGGTCTGGCACATTCCCCCTAACTTCACCCATCTTTTTATTTTCCTCCACAAGGCTCTCCACAGTTGCTTTGAGCGTCGACCCTTCCGTTCTCAGGTTATCGATTTTCGAGTGGAGTTTTGCAAAATGCCCTTCCACAACTGAGATAATGGCCTTGCCAACCAATTCGTCGACTATTTCAATAGGCACATCTTCGTGTTGATCCTCATTGGTAAAAACCTTCTCGGATGCTGCTGGTTGTTGATGTTGTGGGGTTTTAGAGCCCCACGAACTCCTCTTCTTGGGTGCCGGCTTCTTGCCTTTCCCCTTTTTCCTTGATCATGGCTCTTCTCCCAAAAGGGAGGCAAGCATCGTGGATGCGGCCGTATCATCGTCGCTGTGTCGGTAATTATCGTAGTCGGTATAACTGGACGAGTCTGAGCTCGATTCCCAAATATTATCTTCGTTCATCATCTCCTGCAATAAACTCAAGCGGGAGGGGATCGAAATGGTAGTAGATGGACCTGCACTGGGTGCTGGGGTCCTCGAAGGGCGCCCGCCTCTAGGCATCGTGAAGCTGTAGAGAAATAACGGGGCGGCTTTTGGTTGGCCAACGACTCACGGCTTGGCAAAAGCTAGCGGTGAGGTGGTGTGTCGAGGTGTCGGTTCCAGTGCATGTTACGATATGGGGAGAACCGTGTGCATAGACTATGGTACTAAGTTCAGGACTACTGATTTATTAAACTTTCGGAAGTTCCGGCGGGTGGAAGTGCGAATGGGGCATGTGGACTAGGGTTGAGGGATCTCAAGCGTTCCGCGAGATACGATCGATTCTACTTAAGCCACGAACACGAGGACTATCATAACTCAGATCTATCTCCCATTAAACCAATAATTTCCAACCTTCCCCCGAAACCACCCCACTCCATCAAACCAAACCAAATCACTCGAACAAAACAAACCCATCCCCGCCGCTAACCACTTAGGTATCCTTCGTCAAATGAATATACTGAAAAGTCCCCTTATCCACCGTCCTCGTTCCATACCCCAACTTCGTATTCCAATTATACTCCTCCACCACAACACTATTCCCCTGCACCTTCACCACCCACGCAACATGTCCCCACTTCCCCCGATTCGTCTGCGCCACACACCCCGGCTTCGGCGTGCTATTAATCGAGACCCCGCTCGCCCTCGCCGCCTCATCCCACTGGTTCGCATACCCCCACACCTTCCCCTTATACCGGTTCGTAAATTTTATCCCCAGCCTTTGATTGATCCTCTGGGCGACGAAGGAGACACACTGGCATCTAAAGAAATTCCACTTATCGGCGGGGCCGCTGCAGGCGCCCTTATAGATGTAGTCGTTTAACATGGGGCCGGGGACCTTGGAGGTTGGGGGAGTGGTGGTGCCGGGACATTTGGAGGTTACGAAGCTGGAGTCTCCGGTCTTGACGTAGTAGTCGGAGACGTAGCAGCCGTCGGTCGTCTTGTCCCAGATGTTGTTGCCGTTGATGGTTTCTCCGTAGGTTTGGCAGGTCAGCTTGAGGTCGGAGGATTTGCTGTAGGTCTTGATGACTTTGCTTGAGGTGCTGGGTTTGGTGCGGCAGTTTAGGGTGGAGGTGTGGATGAGGGGGTAGGGGGCTGCGGAGACTAGGCTGAGGCTGAGGAGGAGGGCGAGGATGGTGAGCTTCATTGTGGATGGGGATGAATGAATGGATGGATGGTTGGTTGGTTGGATGGTTGGATGGTTGGATGTAAGGAGTGTGTGTAATCTACTCTAGTTGATGCGGATGGTGTTGTTGTTGCTCGGAGAGTTGTGTCAGTTATATACAGGAAATCGGTACCAGCAGCAGACTCTTCAGAAGCGTTTAGTTTCGGCACCCCCGAAGTTAATGACGATGTTCACGAGCGTGAAAATTAGGGGGCTATACGAACGGCGATCCCTCATTGCTACCCACGCAATGAATTTGCCCTGAGCAGGCTAGCTAGCAACATGTTCCTCTGGTACGACTGTGCCGATGTCGTTCCTCACGGCTATTTCGCCGGAGTATTTACATAGTCAAAATTAGCGAATTAACGACACTCCCCACAGCCTCGTTTTCTATATTTCCTGCGCATGGGGACGTCGGCTAATTAAGTAACACTAGCTGTCACAGTAATCAGGTACCATATTGCCTTATTCGCCGCATGGCATCCAGAATAGGGTGGCTCAACCCTTTCTGGATCCAGGCGCATAACGTACAACTCAGAATTTACACACTCAACCCTACAGTCATGCAGGAACACTTCCATTGTAGCAATACCGTTCATTCGGGCAAGCCGAAAGGGGATACGATGGTTAATTCCGTGTGACACAAGCCTAAGCGCAAGGTAGCACACGCGCCGAACAACCGGATACGATACGGCGCAGGTACGGTTAGAGATAGATTGATGATGAAATATATGCAGGGACCGTTACACAGGCACTAGGATCTGCCGAGCGAAATAATGCGATGCTGCCGCTACGCCACGACCAGTAGCGGCGCTGGGAAGAGGGAAATGGGGTAGGTTTGTCGCGAATCGACTGGTAGTGTCGGGTATATCGGCATTGACCAGACTGGCAGTACAATACGATGGCCTCACGCTCAACCTTGCTGATAGCCTACGGAATCGCATCGTACCCGCTCACCTAGCCGGATCGTCGTTGTTGATGCTGTGTTGCCCTTCTCGAAGATTCGGCAAATGTAGTGGTTTCCGTCGACACCCAAGAATGCGGTAAGGGGCTCGGAACATTTGGGCCGATGTGGTTGGATGAATATTGCGAATGGACGTCTCCTTCGTCAGTATGAAAACCGCAAACTCCACTGAACACGATTATTCTGTTTTCCACAGCTACCGCCAGTAAAAGATCCGTGAATTCACCTCACTTTGTCAACAGCCTACAAGCAGAAGTGCAAGCATCTAGTACATTCACTCCCGTCGCCAAAGAAGCTTCCCACAACCATCTCAGTAGGAATGAGGTAGGTATTACGGAGGTTCGGGCATCAGTGCGTCTCCGCTTTCTAATCAGATACCCCAAGCTTGAGAGAGCATTAATAAATTCTCTGCTAACTACAAGGCGGGTTTGTTAGCATACGTTTATTTCCGCCGTAATTTCTAACCGAGTGATCGCTAGTGACGTCAGGCGTCCCGTTCACCTCCACTTCCTCCCCAGACACTTTATCTACTTTATATACGCCAGACTAAGCCTAAATCTTCCGTAGTAGATGCTGAATCAGGCTTGACGTTCGCAACGTTCAAAGTTGTCGGTAACCACTACCTCAGTCTCCTAGGTGGATCGCTTGCATCAAGGCACTGGAGCACGATTCCGGCGAACTCCGCGGTGCCAGCTATTGAACAGGCGGAGGTCTCTAAATCGCCGAATAAACAAGAGGTGTTATCTTAACCTAGCTAGCTGAGAATGGTGTTCATAACCGAGGATACAGGTTTGAACCTACACGTACTGTAAACACCGGGTATGAACCCCCTTGTGATCTCTGCTGAGTACTGCCCAGATGATTCATTGATCCGCTGTTGCGCGAGCTTAGCATGTGTTTTACAGGCTTTGGCAGACTTACCGCATACTCCGGCCGAGGCCACTTAGCATTACAGTAGAGCATAGTGCTAGAAACATCGTGATGTGGATTCGAAACCTACGTGCTGTAAACACTAGGTTGAAGCCGGGCTACTTAATCTTCCGCTTCTAAACTTTATTATATACATTTGCTGTACTCCATGCAGCTGCAATATAGGCTATCCGGGGGTTCGAACCCTAACCGGATGTGCTACATCAAGTATCGAGGTTTGTATGCTTCAGCTTCTGGCTTCGGCGTTTTAGGCTGTTGCGAGAATCCGTGGCGGGCCTTATGGTAGTGTGGTTCCGAACTACGCGGGAAGCTGAACCGGGCGCAGCGGCATGGCTGCACACACGAATGCAATATTCCGATACAACCGATCGGTTGGCCCAGGTGCTTGGAACACCGAGTGTAGAAAACATCCGTTCGGGTTCGAACCCCCACGTGCTGTGAACACGATGATCGTAGGCTCCAAATCTGCATGGATCATCCTTTTCGTATCTCAGTTTCGTTGCTGTAAACCGCCCCATCCGCTTAACTTTAAGTTTTCCACGTGTAAGAGGCTTTCAAGCAGCAGCCGCTGGAAACGCAACATGGTAGTTGGAGTTCGGATAAGCGATCGCTTAGCTTAACTGGCTACCTACATGCACAAGACCCAACCTAAAATGGAACAACTCTAACTTTCTTCTTGCGGGACGCCAAACGAAATTCGAACAGTGGCAAGTGCATAACCGTTGGTGAAAGCGAGTTGAAAGCGTTGCTTCACTGCTACGTGTCGTTGCTTCCACCAGCCGGGACATCGGAACCGACCCCACTGCTGCATCGGTATGTGCCACAAGTCATGTGAAAGTGTACACGACCCGAACTCCCGAGGAATGTTATTGCAATCGAGCGATCGATGCTCTACTCGTCACCCCACACAGCCGCAGCCCCATTTCCATTCCTTCGAACGCAGCATAATTGAGTGCAATTAACACGTCCACTGTCCCCGCACTTTAATCCTGCCGTAGCCATGACTCACGATCATGTGCGGAAATCCTCATATCGACGGTAATTAACTACACGGTATACTACCCAACCCCGCTCTATAGCTCACTACTCTACACATACCAGTACATCGCGCAGTGTACAAAGCGATTCGGTAATGCGTCCCGCTCATTAGTGCGGCATAAGTAGCGGGCACTAACGTAAGTATTCAATAATGTGACCACAGTGGATCGAGTGATAGCTAAAGATTCTGTTCAACAACTCCTCCATTCCACGATACCAGGCACGACAACGTCCCCTTCCAAAACCGATCGAGTTTCACAGCAGAAGTACGCGATCGGATCCGCGGTGGGATCTGAAACCTGTGCACCCGCACGGCCGACGGACCGAGTTCGTAGGAACATACGAGTGCATGGGAAGCCCCACTTCCGGTTCGGTCGCCATCTTCCGCGCCGTGGAAGGATGCGTGCGTTGCTTATTCAGAGGTGCTGCGGATTAGGCACCCGTTTTCATCTGTCCGTCGGTCCTTGTCCTTGGATATCTGGGGGTGCTGTAATTAGGGAGCAACTTACAAACGAGAGTTGTGTTACGGTGGTTGGCCACGTATGATATCTAGATAGATCGATGGGTTTCAACCCCGCTGGCAGATGTGTGGAATGTGGGGGGTCGGTCTCGTACGTGGGACGGAGTGGAGAAGAGAAAGAAGCCATTTAAACCGTGTGTTTCGTCCCGTTCTTCAACAACATCGTCATAACTTCCAAACACCTCCGGTGACTTCCCTCTCACTTGTTGCCACTCAAGACTAGCAAAGCTAACATGTTCCCCTTCCACCTTCAGATCCACCTCTCCCACATCATGCCATCCCAAAACCCCACCCCCGACCTCTCCACCATCCTCACCAACCTCACTGACCTACTCCTAAAAAACCCGCTCCTTCCAAACGAAATCTCTGGGCTATGCACCGCCCGCTGCGAACTTGCCACGCTGAAACAAGAGATGCAAGATATGCTCGCCGAGCATCAAAAACACGAGCAAGAGTGGGACAAGGTCCTTGATGAGACGCGAATGATAGCAAGCGACAAGATGATGGCTATAATCCAGGCAGTGAATACGGCTGTCAGAGACGACGCCTCGAAGGAAGCTGGCCTCGAGGGGAAGCTGGAGGAGAAGAGGCAGGAAATGGCCGCACGGTTGGAGGCGAAGGACACAGAGATTGCTGGGATGCAGGCGGCGCACAAGAATCAACTTGAAGGCTTGAAGCAACAGCAAAAGAGTAGTATAGAAAAAGTTGTGAAGGAACGAGACGACACTATTTTGCAGGCTGCAGCTCGCAGGGACGTAATCCAGCGTACGCAAGAGGAGCTCAAAGAGACGAAGGAGTTATTGAGCGCGGAGCATATACACCGGAAGAAAGCGGAAGCAAAGCTAGCCGGGATGCAGCAAGAAGTCGGAGTGCAAGATCTCGTAGAACCCGCTTTGTACCTCCCCCTTCCCTCCCCACAACCTTTCTAACGCCCCCTAGCGCAACACAAGCCCAAGCCCTGGAAACAAGAATCTACACCCTAAGCAAAGACCTCTTCCACCCCCTAACCTTCCCCACCTCCTCCGCCGACGTAAGTCCTCCCACCC
>Ga0307512_10001793_pt1 | contig 29144 bp, 33 predicted proteins | sample 14_EM_MG_FD_200267 | JGI IMG/M metagenome (GOLD analysis project Ga0307512, IMG submission 200267) | Populus trichocarpa ectomycorrhiza microbial communities from riparian zone in the Pacific Northwest, United States - 14_EM | ecosystem: Host-associated > Plants > Roots > Unclassified | place... | reverse complement strand
GACTATGCAGCATGCTGTTTTGCCTATAATGGCTGCCAATCCAGCAGTTATGCTGAAAAGAGATTCAATCACTAAACAATTACAATTCTTACAAGACCAAAAATCTTTAACCCTCAGTTAACACTCAATTTTACAATTGGGCATTGACTATGCAGTGTGCTATTTTACATTTAAAAGCGGCCAATCCAGTGGTTATACTAAAAAGTGATTCAATCACTTGACAATTACCATTCTGACATGACCAGAAATTGTTGACACTCCGTTCACTCTCATTTTCAGAATCGGGCAGTGACTGTCTCACGTGCTGTTTTGCCGATAAAGGCTGCCAATACAACTGTTATGCAAGATAGCAATGTAATCGCGTCACATTTGCCATACTTTCAAGCCAAGAGTCCTTGACTCTCAGTTGATGTTCATTTTTCCATGGGCGTATCTGCAGTATGCAATCAATTGATTTTGCATAGTCTAACACTCATAGTGTGTTGGCAGCCTTTTAAGCATTTTCATTGACTTTCATCTTGATCACTACATTGTCCTTTAATAATGCATATAAATATATCCTTTACAATATAAGTTACAGTGTCCACTAATTGTAGATAATAATACACTCCAAAATCCCGATCGTATCAATCAATGCTCATCATCACTGCCAGGCTCACTCTATAGGCTGCTGTGGTCTTCAAAATCAATGTTAGCTGCATTACAACTCAGCAGATCGTGTACTAGCCAGTGGTTGTTCCTCTATCAGTCAGCATATGTGGATCGAAATCGGTATCGTTCTGCCTATCCTGGCCAGTTACATCGAGAGTACAAGATTCAGCACAGGGAAGAGCTGTATGTATATAGGCATATCCAGCTGGCACATCGACAATTTGGGAACGTTGATCTCCAGCAGTATTATGGGGTGGCACAGGTGACGTACCATGCAGCGATGGCATCGGCTCAGGATTCGGCTCTGCAGTCGGTGCTGGAGACAGCTGTGGAGTCTGCTGTCTGTGTCAGTTGGGCGATGATGAAGGTTTAACTTCGTGTCTCCAGTGTGTCTCCGTATTGTATGCGCTGCCAAATTGACAAGGAAGACATCCGTCTATTTGAGTTTGACAAAGCATCGCCGGGTGTCTTACTATCGCAGCCTTGACAGTGTTATGCTCTAAAACGTCAACACCTCACTTCTTCCCTTCTCGGACTTCCGAGCAAGGTTTCTTGATCACATTCTGCATTTCCTCTACTGCGGCGCGCGAAAACCCCGTTTTCGCCATTTTGGCCATATTCAATGCCAGGCAAATGTTGGACTGTTCCAGCTGTACCCGACCTCCTTGCATTGCCATAGTAGCTGACATGTTGATAACCTAAAAGAACTTAGTTGCTACTTGTAACAATGAGATTTGGCAAGTACCTCAACCATATACTGTTCTGTGGGATCCTCTGACATGATTCAAGCCTTCTTTGTCCACTCTGGCAGATGCTTATCACGAATGTCTTCTGTGAAAATCCTCGAGCTGACAACCACATGATGTGCGATTTCGCACACTTTGCGGACAAATGGTTATGTCGACCATCGATGTTTCCCGGCGCGGGTGGTGATACATTGGGGACGTAGCTCTCTATGGACACCCGCAGTAGGCTATACGGTTATTTGAGGACCGTTTACCATTGTCCAGATATACCCAGATCCAAATGCATACTGCATCAAATTCTTGCTGCTACCGGTCTTACAAACGACGTTAAGAGGTGCATCCTGGGTTATAAGCTGAGTAGCTGGAATGGCAGTGTCGTGGTGAGCTGAGAGGCGTCTGCGATCTTGCTGTATGCCATTGTGTGCTGTATCTTCTGATACTGCCGTCGTTCAGTGCAATTCTGATCTGGTCACTCCTGGCTGATGTGGTTATCTACCCATTAGTTGGTGGTGAGGAAAAGAAGAGGTAGATGATAATGAAAAGAAGTGGGAATTCCTGAGGAATATATAGTTATATTCATGTCAAAGCAGTATAAGTAGCAGCCAAGACGCATGTTATACTCAGGTTGATCACTACTGAGTATGGCTGTAGATTGCAGGGGTTTACCACCATCCAATGACTCACAATTAGTCGGTCTGATGTTGTTACTGTGTTAACAGGGATAAATTGCGGTGTACGAGTGCCAAAATCGCATAATTGTTAGATATAAGTAGGAGCTTCTTCGAGGAAAAGGACCTCTGTTTATGTTTGTCTCAAAAAATCCCCAAGATAATACATGAAACTGACACTAACAATCATGTCATGTTGTACAGTTAGCCTAACTATTCCCGGTTTATTGACAGTCACAAGCCCGATTTGGTTGCGTTCCAGATGATTTAACTTACCAACCTTCACATAAAAGACACAGCTTGCCTCCATACAGTCCATATCTTGCAAGATCCAACATCACGCCCAACAACAAAGTCACCACAAACTACAATGGTCAATGCTCCGCAAAAGAACTCTTCACCACTTGTGGCTGGCAAATACGGCAAATTGACAAAGCGTTCCACATGACTATGTTAGCAAGCGAATGTGGGCAAGAGTGACTTGCAGGCAGAAATAGTCCGAGTCCTTTGGGCATTGCGCAGCCTGCAATCCAAAAATGACCTTGCAGTGGAGAAACGACGAGAAAGGCACTTCTGCAGCAGTGAGGAGCAAGAGAAATGGATCAACGATTATGTTGAGAGAGAGACCTGTGGGGCAAGAGAGAGAGGTGAAGCCGCCGAGGCAGCGATCAGACAGGAGCAGGAAGTTATGGAGACACCTGAAAACTGGGGATTGACGACCAGAGAGCATGAAAAGTCTCTTCATGAGATGACGGTTGCTGTTGGAGACAGTCTGAGTGATATTTCAAGTTTTGACGATGGACAGGATTGGGAAGATGAAAATGATGAAGAGACAGAGCAGAGCAAGCTGAGCGAAGTTGACGAACCCGGCTGGGTGATGGGCACAATGTCTAAAATGGTCCACCATCGTATGGAGAGGTTTCCGCAGAAGCAGATGAAGCTTGATGAATTGACACAGACGGGATTGGGGGACTCAGCCGACTACTTCTGTTAAACAGATATGATGTACGCCAAAGCTGAATTGAGGATTCTGGCTGTCCTTAAACCACAAACGGATCACGATGTTGCTGCACTGGCTCCCATAACATTTGGAGAGCTTATGGAGTGTCTTCACATTGTCCCCGGATGATAGAAAATGCCGCAAGGGACCTCTTGGGCAAGAAGTGGTCACAGGAGGCTGGGTTCTGGGAAGCCCCAGTCGAACAAATGTATACCCGGTCTTTTGCACCAGCCACGAAGGTGGATTCATCACCTATGCTGAATGCAAAGCCCATTGAGCCCGCATGCATTTACCCCTGCATACAGCCTCCTCAGCTAGTCACCATATTGATATTGGATTTGGACAAAGAGATGGTTGCGGCTGCTGCGTCAGCTGAGCAACAGATAGGCAAATTGACATTTGCGATGACTTAGTACAGTGAAAAGTAATCTGTGTACGAATTTTGCTATGTGTCATCTTTTTGTAGATTTCACTGGCCAAACTGTGAGACATGATAATTCGGTTAAGCAAGTGCAATGGTCAAATGCACCATGCAAAAGTTTCAGGATCCGAATCATGTTGCAAGACAGCCTATCAGGTCGATTTTTGTTTGCTGATTAGTGTTAAGTGGGAAAGAAAACCAAAATTAGTGATGATATATACTAACACAACTGATATGAGTGATGTCATACGAGTCATAGAAAGAGTTGTCAGTGCTCAATCAGTATCTGTGTGCATGACGACCGTTATGCGGTATTTACGCACAGGTCTAACTGCATAACACTCTGCACAGACCTGGTGCACATGTTTCAGATAGTTGATAATTGCTTATCGTATGTCATGTAAATAGAGGAGAAGTAGGTGGATGAGGAAAGGTGAGGAAGTCGAGCGATATTAATCAATCATTGGTGAAATGTTCTACATGCCGTCAATGGCCGGCAGAAAGCGCAGGAACACGATAGGGCCAGGTCATCTGTTACTCATAAAAGATGCATGGAGATTGATCAGAAATCGAGAGGACCCTAAGCTTCTGGTTGCAAATGAAAATAACTAGGATTGCAATACCAGATGACAATAACGTGTATATGATTCGTCACATACAATCATTGAGCATAGGAAAGCTATCTGTCGTTTCCCCATCCACAAATTAGCGTCAATGGAGTGTTAACCATTTTCAGTCTTTCACATTGGACAAGCAAAGCGCTGCATTGTTACGTCACACCATAGTATGTGTATTGGCTGGCGTTATAACGAAAAAGGCAATTGACATGCTTGTTGCCCCTTCCAAAAACTGAGCGTCATCAGAGCGTCACCTATTATTGGCTTTGCATCTCGGAAAATCCACCCATAATCGAACTATCAGCCGCCTTTCTAGGCAAAAACGCTTGCGAAACTATCACTACCATTTTCTAAAAATAAGTATCAACAGAGCATTAAAGATTGTTGGCCTTATATTACGGAAAGTGCTATGGCTGAGTTGCAATATGTATCAATAATCGTGCTACAGACCGCCTTTCGACTGAAAAATGATTGCGATACCATCGTTACCTTATCCTGACAATGAACGTCAATTGAGGGTCAATGATTGTCGGCCTTGAATCATGGAAAATGCAAGGGCTTTTTGGTGACATTAACCAATAATTGAACCATTGGCCGTCTTTTTAGTCAAAAACACTTGCGACAACATCCCTACCATGTCCCAAAAATGAATGTGAACTGAGTGTCAACAATTGTTGGCCTTGCATCTTGAAAAATGATGGTGCTGTACGGTGACATTAACGCATAATCGAATGATCAACCGTCCTTCTTACCAAAATGGTTTGCAACAGCATCGCTACTGTGTCCTAAAACCGAGCGTCAACAGAACGTCAACAGAATCCCAATGATTAGTCAACATCGCGTCAATGACTTAGGGTCACACAACTTGAACAATCCAACGGCTGTGCATCGACAGGTACTCAGAATCACCCTATTGGCCATCTATGTTGGTAATAATAACACCAACAATTCTGCTACTGCCTTATAAAAATGTCTTTGGAGCGGCAATAGGCTTTCTGGGGCTCAGTAAGCTCCACCGTAACGAAATGCCATGGGTTGTTCCTAAATGCCATTCTCAAAGGTCGTTCTATCTAATATGATCCTGTATACAACTTAACAACGATGCATGCAGTGTCTCACCGGTCCTAATATTGAATTGTTTGTCATCAAGTTCTTGGCCGTTCATCGGAGCGTGGGACCAGCTCCATGAGGAAACATTTGCCGGCAACACCGCATATTGCATAGTTAAACGCACTAAATGAGTCGGAAGTGTCTGAATTGACATGTACAACCGTTAATGAAACAGCATTGGCCATATTAAAGAGACAAGGCAGTCGTGAAATTACAAGTATGAGAATGCAAAAGAAATTCATATTGGACAGTTTGGTTGTACCAATATTAACTTTGTTGACAGACACAATGCTCAAAACCGGCAGCAATGGACTTCCTAACTGCCGAATTTGACAATGACACCTGGAATCGCTACCTCATGCTAGGTGTTGTTTCAGATGACACTCCATGGAAGGCTATCTCAAACATACAGCTACGATAGGGATATATTGCATTACAATGCAAGCTGGTACTTACATCTGCCAACACCCATAGCAACCTTTGCCAGACGGAATACTCACTGACAGTGGATGCAATTAAGAAGCAATTGCCATCAAGAAATAAAGTTGGCTTAGCTTTAGATAGGTGGACTTCAACGAACCAAGTAGTGATAACATCGGTCATAGCATACTAGAGTCATCAGAATTGGGGATTGCAGGAAGTTCAACTCGCCTTCAACAAGGATGATAACCTGTTCTTTTCCTATATCAAATTCCAATTAAGATGACTAGGTGTATGGTAAAACATACTGGAGCAAGTCTAGCCATACATTTGAACAAGGTTCTGAATCGTCTTGAGCTTACCAATGGCTGTTTACTCAGAATTACGACAGACACTGGTTCTTCAAATCACTCGATGACTGGGGGACTGCAATCAACCCTTGATGCCTCCAGTATTGTGTGGCCTGCAATGAGAAACCACATACCATGCATGGCGCACGTCAATTTGCTGGCTTTGGGTGCATTCATGATCAGTCTTGGGGTCAAAGGCCGCACCAAATATTGGAAAGCCCATGAGTGTGACCAGCAATTTGCAGAGAATGATAGCGCAGACATTGGAAAGAGTCAAAGACTGCAGAAGAAAGGCAATACTAAAATGAACAAGCTCATCAGCAAAAAGTGAAATTGGATTCCGAAAATGGACCCCATACAGCTATCCTTCTCCACATTCTCCACAAATAATCCGAGCAACTTATTTGCAATCTTCCACCATGCTTCGAAGGGTTCAATGATGTGATTGCGTCGTCGCGACATCTCAAAACATGTTTAGTCATTGAAGCTGATTTATTGCACTTGTTTCTTTCACGTTGGTCATCTAGATTTTAATCGTTTTGACGGTTTTTTGCACTGTTCCATTGATTTCAAGAATATTCCTAACTATTTGATCCCTTGAGACATCGAGTATACACAAGCTTGCACAACTCCCATTACAAAAATTAAGACACCCAGAGGAAACACATGAGATTTCTGTATATCGCTGCGACGATTACTTCAAGCATCGAGTCGAATAATCTACATGTAAAACAAATTGAAAGCATTCAAGTCAATCGTGTTACTCAAGTACCACAGTGAGCTATCTGGCTGCGGCAGCAGCGGAAGAATGTGTACAGCTCCTTGGATCGCGCTTATAGGGACGATATAAGTGGTTCCGACGCCAAAAAGAGGCTTGAGACAGTAACTTCCATCGTGCAAGTGTTGCATCGGAGGTGGATGCCTCTCCTCGACAATCACCATACCAGTAGTCTGACATATCGGCCCTGTTGCTAACGTCTGCACCAAGGCAAGAAGCCCTTTAAGGCTCGATTCAGCATCCTCGAAGATGAAAAGACACTTCAACCGTACGGGAATGACTCCTGCAGTCGACTTAAAGTGGCTATCCGGACTCGTCCCCATCCAGAGTAGCACTGTATCATTTCTTGGTGGCTTATGCTTTCTCCACCTTGTGGACCCAGTGCAACAAACCATATGAACTCCTTGCTCATCACATTGAAAAGACGTGACCGGAATTGCTACTGCTTTGTACCGAAGGTATTTTGCATCACTGAGACGACTGAAATGCTGATCGTGATCGACGTTGTATGTGAAGTCGGCAAATCTCTTGAAACACCAAGCAATGTGATTCTGTAGCTCCCCTTTTGGCATTGCACACCACTTGGCCAAGTCTTCAAGGGTCTTGATTTCTGGTTGCGGGTTTTTCATCATTCGCTTGATCGGCGCTTTGGTTAGAGGCATATCATCGTCATGACGTTGTTTTGCAGCGTTTGCATTCAGCTCTCGATACTGAAACACCTCCTTGAGGGGTTTCGTTCGCAAAATCTGCAAGGCGGCCTCATGATGATTCGATTGTCGGTTCGCTTGTTTAAGATCCATCATCGCTTTTTCTGGGAGTTCAGAGCTTACATTTAAGAGGTTGCCAAGCTGGCGGATATGGTCAGAGAAGTGGTTCAGCAGATGCATCTTGACAAAGTTGAAATCCGATTCGTCGACAAGATGTTGTGCAATTTCTGACTCGATCTGCATTTTATCTTCATCAACGCAATGACGCTTTGCAGCCGGAGAAAGCTTGTTCCAAGCGGGGTCACTCTCCCATTCCTCCTGTTTGTCCAAAGTAAGCTGCTTTTTCAAGGCTTCCGAGACCTTCTTTGCAGATTTACTGGTGCGGAATGGACTGAAAACATCCTTCTGACAATGAAACTGCTCCAGATGATTCTCCAAGTACTCGATCGTAGCCTCAGTATGGTACCGGTACTGTCCCATCAGGTGAAAATACGCTAAGTTCTTGACGCACAACAGGGCTTCTGTGAAGGGAATGCTTTGGCTCGTGGAGGGGTTTAAAAGAGTCGTCGCGAAAACTGGAACAATCACATGCCCAAGTGCTTCCATCTCCTTGCCACTGCATTGCGTCACCTGGCTATATGGCTTGTTGAATCGAGCGAAGCCAGGATATGGAGGCATCATCGCCCAGAACTGGTTGAATTTGTCGATCCAGGCATGTTGTTCCAGGAAGGACGTTACCCAGTCCATCAAATGCATGAGCATACCGAGATAGACGGTATGAAGAATATCAAGTAAGATAATAGTCGTCGAAGAGATGCATTTCATATTCTAGAAGACTCCATCTCACTTTCCAACCGCTTGATCTTCCAGATATTGTCTTGCTTCCCGTCTCTCCGTCTCATCTCCCGGAGTCGTGAGTATCATGTTTTGGAAGTATAGCCGATAATCTTTCAATTGCCACGACGATGAATTCCCTGCTCCAAGTGAAAATTTCGGTGCTTCGCACACATGGCAATGGGGCTGCTTGATCGAATGCAAGTGAATGTTTTCGAAGTAGTCAGCGGTCCATGTACTGATGACAGGATAACATTGCCGCATCCGACCGTCCGCTCGAAGCATAAGCTTCCCAAGATTGAAAAGCTGGTGGAGAGGACGAAAAATAAGCTCGCAGACCATCCTTAAAACCTCTCGATCGTGCATTTGTTGTTCCTTCACGGCAGTTGTTTTTCCATGTCCTTTAAAGTGATATTTATGAGGAACGGGCAGAAGGGCAACAAGGATCCTTGCCAGATTTGAAAGCTTTGATCTAATCGTCAAGTCGATGTTTCCGAGACTCAAATATACTGGCCTTTCTTTCTTGTCGCCCGACTAGTTTGTATGATGTGTCTGGTCTGCACTGCTGAATAAAGGGACAATCGTAGCTCCAAGCGGCCGCCCTAGGTAATCAAGCGGTCAAAATCATTGTAGCTATGATGAAATTCAACTAACGTACCTGTTCATTCCACCACCAGTCGCTTGATTTCACCTCTGAGTAGATACATTCCTCTGCATGATTGAATTCATTTGCTGGTGCATACGACATATGTTCCCTGAACGCAGGCTGTTGCATGAGGAACTCAATGCATTCCACAGGATTGCGGTAAAAGAAAGGTGTGTAATCATCGTCGCGAAGGTTGTTTGAATCGGCCAAACGATTATAACACACTTTGCCGGATTTGCAAGAGTCGATGCCCATTGCGTAGGACATTTCGTTCAACCTTTTGAATGAAGTGTGGGACGAAGTGAAGTTGCTGACAGTTGCCATCGTAGAGTTCCTGAAATGCTCATTGATAGCAGCTCTGCTAATGATGTGCTTGATGCACAAGTGCGCAAATCGATACTCCTCCTCGCAAGAAAATGGTGACCATAGATCAATTTCATTATCGAAGACATCGAAATACTCGTTACTAATAGACTTGCCTGCTAGACGGATGTCCAAGTGTGGAGTACCCTAAATGCGTGTCCGACCTGGGGGTTGCTCTGGATCGATACACACATTCTCACCGTAGGCTTCTGTATCGCTGAAATCATTGTTGGGATGTTGAAAAAAAAAGTCGTTATGCGGATCAGGAACGAATGGAAGTAGAATCCTATCGTGCTCGATCGCAAAACCATCATCTGGCAGTTGTTCGGCTGAGATATGTACTATTCTTTCTTTCTGGTCGTGACGGAGGTGAGTGATGTAAGCGCCATTCTAGGAGTACGTCTTTGAGCAGTAAAGACACTGTTGACGAAGATCCATGTTTCATTAGCAACATGCACTGTGGCAACAACGTTCAGAAGCGTCTCGATGCTCTTTTACCTACTCACACCATTACAAGCCGGCTGTCCTCGGAATATGCCGCACCGCGATTTACATTTTCCAAAAGGGGTCCTACCACTCTCGTAGGATTTCTCTCATCCTCTTTCACACGTTTGCAAAGTCTTTACTCAGTCTCTCAATTTCAACATCTCTTGGATCTGGAAAAGCATATCGCATCTGCATTCAGCTTGTCACAGTGATTGTTTTGCACCCTCACAACACCCTCCTACGACCATTGCCTGATATATGGTTGTCGCATTATGTTATGTTCGTACCTTACATGAACCGTACATTCTCCTTAGATACCGACTCAGCGACATCATCGTGGGGTACAAGAACTAGAGCAAGGACAAACGAGTGAGATATGACTGCAGAGCATGCTTTTAGTTGTCGTTGGGATGAACTGAAGCGTTCAGTCGACGAATCAGGGCACTTAGATGATGCTACGCAAATTGCCTCCTAGCTGAATTGCAACCAAGATGATGTCGCCAGATCAAGAAAACCCTCCAAGCCCATATATATATTCGCCTTGCCTGCCCACCTTACTTACAATCTCCAGAACGTTCGACACACCCTCCTCACCTCTACTACCGCATCGCATCACCCTTGAGGATATGTTCAACACTCCCAATGCTTGTTTAGAGTAACAAGCATTCGATATCCACCACTCAATCATTGACCACCGTTGACAACCTAAAATGTAATGTGATGCCTTCTGGTTGCCGAGATCAGTCCTTGCAGATGCTAATACAATCCAGATGCCGACTCTTCAAGTCCGCGTCTGGGCCGAGAACGCCAGTGTTGGAGTCAGCCAATGGGCAGCAGACACCATGGGCATTTGGCAGGATAAGGGTGGCTTGACGACACAACGAATGGATAATAACGTGAGGGAGCGCATCTGCGAGATTGACCAGTCCATGAGCATCATCAACAAGCAAGGCACCGGCCCCGAGCAATGGGATCTCCTAATCGATCATTGCGTAACTCCAATGAGTGAACTGGAGTCTAAAAGGCCGCTTTCGAAACGGTACATGGCTGACAAGAATAACCTCAATGGTCAGAAACTCAAGCCAGCACTGGGCGAGTTCACGGAGGTTGGCCTTTTCCGAAGGAAGAATAGGCTCGAAGAAACGCCGACTAAGAAGATGAAACTCGTGAACTTTGGTATGTATTTCATCGCCCCGATGCTTCTTTCGATCTTCCTGATGATGTCCAGATCCAGAAGACGACGATGAAGGAACCACGGGTCACAGGTCTTCGCCGATAAAGGTGCGTTGCGACGCCTCAAACGATTTCCTTGTCAAGCCATTTAGCTTTACCATCGCCTGTGTGGATCCCGACATTGCTGGGAAGAAGGTGGGTGAAAACAATACTCAGCTATTCTCAAGGCACTGGCCTGGGGATGATGAATCGATACTTCTGATAGTTACCTCAATCGTCGATACGACCATTTTGTCAATCGTGAATGCTGCAATCGCCGGTCTGCCAGACCCCAGCCGGAAAATCCGACAGCTTTGGGGCTGTCTGGAAGTGCCTAACGGAGATGGTGGTCCATACGCCCATAATGTTACCCAAATCTTCAATAACATTACTGCTGCCGGACGGGTAAAGGCGGCGATGAAATTAAGCAACTCAACGCTTTGTTGCGTTGTTCATTGTGGCCAACGAACCGATGGCACAGATGGTGCCCAGACGCTGATGCATGGTGGCCGCAGCTACCTTCCTCTGGATGACATCCTCCCACCTCCGGCCGAGGATATGATCAACGATATCGGGGAGAAATCGGACGATGACGGTGAGACTCAGCGCACGAATCCAAGAAGCTCCCCGAAGACAAAAACAGGCTTCCAATAGTTTGAACACAAGCTTCAAAAGAGGATAATCAGACAGCAGCAATACCTTGAAGTCATCCTAAACCGTGCTCGTGGTCTCTTTGCTGGTTACGAACAAAGCGTTGTTGCTGATGAGGATGTGGATTAGCTACGCGAGCACAATCACATTGTGAATCCTCCTGCTGCAGGCTCTTTGGGCCATAGGAAGCGTACAAGCAGCCGCCCAGCTGCAAATTAGTCGTTGTGAGGATGGAATGCACTGGCTGGACGGTTGTTCAATGATTTGCATTGTGGGTGGGTATTTTTCTGGCACTTTGGAGGGTGGATGGATGGGTGATAATTTGGAGTTTTTTGGTGAGGTTTTGGGTCTCTTTTTGGTGATTTGTTTATTTTATTATAACATCATTCATATTCATGCATGAAGGGCTGTGTTCAGAGTTCACGATGTTGGGATTAATCATTGAGACGTTTATTGTTGGGAATGGCATAGTGGCAGCGATAGGACTCTGTGTATGGCTATCATGTAATTGTTAGTTCGGTATCTGTACCCAGCAGAAGTTAGCCCGAATGATAAGTGAAACCCGAACGCTTTTTATCTCGTTGCGATAACAATTTTGGTCAAATGAAGCCAATGAACAACACGGCGGCATGCTTGTCACCTGCCATTCTGAGTTCCGAGTTCCCATCCATCCAAGCAGTTGGAAGTGTGGGTGGTGGAACAAGCCAAGATCCTTGAATCGTCGAGAGGATAAAAAGACACATCACGACGATGCTTTTAATCATATCAATGCTTTCTTTCCTTTACACAATGCCTTAATCCATTTACTCTACATTCATTCACACTTCCTTCAGTCACTCGTTTAATTTTTCGTACTTATCACTCGCCACCTTTTTAAATCATGACAGGACGGCGCCGCACTTCTCCACCTCCTCTTCCTTCCAGCACCAGGAAAGAAAGACGATCTATCCACGACGAGGATCTCGATGACGATCTCAGCATGATACCCAAGAATTTCAATGATTGACGAGATGACATTTCAGAATCCGATGACGAGCCTGTTCGGAGACCATCCAGGATAGCAATGGGCAAGCGGCCATCAAACGATTCCTTCACGTCAACACTTGGAAAACGAGTCGCAGCAACTCAATTAACTCCTACATCGGCGCGACCCCTACATCCGGAGCGTTGGGAGGTCTCTATTGTCTCGGACAAGGACGATTAACGCGAGCCCGCGCCGCTGGCATCCAAGAAGGTACCCAATTAACTGTTTGAATGATTGAATCTGCCCACTAATGTATATATATACTAGAGGAAGGATTCAAACGTAGCCGGTGAGTAATTGGTTGCATGGAAAGCTAGAAATGTGTGGCGATATGAGCCCTTTTTTGACGACATGACAGGCCTCATTGTCAGCACAAAATACAACGCCCAGACAACCCTTTCAGGCGTTCCGGCAATGGTCATGGCACGTGTGAAGCCTATAGCTATCAATTCTGGGATCTTTGTGAATCCCTTTGCCACGAATGTGGTGAAGACCTCCCAGATTCATAGTTGGTGGTATGAGGAAATCGCCAGGATTGATCTAGCCCAGAGAAACTCAGACCCTCCAGGTGCCTTCATTTCAGTGGTAAATGAATTATCTCAACGATTGTTTTCATCACTGACATTGTTCATCAGGCTCTCGCAAAGATTACTTACTCCCGTGCAGCGATTGTATACCGCTGCAAGACCTCAATCAACTCTATGTACAGATTTCGAACTCAATCACCTACAGAGATCCTGAAAATGGTAGCCTGGCTATTGGCCAAGGACAGGTTTACATGCCCCACAAGTGTTTGTGAGGTAAGTTCAATGCTCCCTCTTGTTTAATCGTTGTCTTGGCGATCAATTCAGGAGTGCAAGTTTCAATTTGCAGCGACTGAAATTTTGGATCATATTCACCCGACATACTTCTATGGCATATGACAGATGGGAATGCAAGATGGATCATTGATTGATGAAATCTACCCGACATTCATTGCCCTCACCGCAACGGCCATCCACCGTTGTCTGTCGGCCTGGAAAACAGGCGAGTTTAGGATCCCGCCAGAGTTTGGTCCAGGAGGTGGAGCACAACGTAAGTGCAATACAAGAAACTTTAATCACGCGGTAAATAATGCATGCACAGAAGTATTTCGTCATCTCGACAAGGATTTTCATTTTTCCTCGCCGGAGGTTCGAGCCAAAACAACAGACAATATCCGGAGCATGATCCGCCGAAGGATCCACTCAACTGGAACAGACCCAGCGATGGCACAACGTCACAACGATCAGGGCAGCTTTAATGAGGACTTCCTTGATTACGTCCTGGAGGAGCTGATAGAGCAGCCCGACACTTCTTTTAATCTTCTCAGCAGCTTTGTTGCAGCTACTGAAGCTAGTATGCGATTCTCAGCTGTTCTGCCTGCCATCGCCAGCAGCAGCCAGCCCGTCCCCTGCAGTGACAGCAACAGCAACAGCAACGACATCACCAACATGACCTGCGTTGAGAATACGGGATTAGTCAATGGACATACGATTGTAGAGGGTGCGATGTTGCTTGGAAGTTAGCAATGGTGTCAGGGATCAGATCTAGGATTTCCTTTGTGTGCTATTTTATTCTAGCTTTCGTCGATATATCATAATAGTACTAAATGAACTAGAACCGATGGTTTACTGGAGTCTGATCTCAAACGCGTGAAATCATAATCACGACGATGCATAACCCTCCCTCGATGGACTGCAAGCTACTGACGATCTAGTATCAACAAATTAAATCTCGAACACCAGTTCTGCATGGTAACTATCGTTGGTCAAATTAAGCCATGAGGGAGTATAAAAACAAGAACTACACGCTTCATTAAACGTATGGAGTGAGTACTATCATCTTCGCGAGGAATAATCGAATAGGGCGAAGTAGGAGTATGCTGAGAGATGATTTGTGATATTGCAAAAGGAAGTGTGAACCATTCGTCAAGTGCTCGTTGTCATATTCGCAAGCGTGGGTACACTGATTGTGACGCTTCAAACCAGCATCGCGATGACTCAAAGAATACTCTGGAACAGTCAAGCAATGCCATATTTCAGGGAAACCTCGATTTCATTTTTTTGAGTTTGTGGGTACAATAAACTAAATAAATTCACTGAAGGATATTTAGTTTTTGCTGATGCTGTCTGCGATATGTCCAGGTTTGGCATATATAAAGGAGAAAGTAGGTATTTCAAGACATTGTAAATGACCCGAAACTGACATTAATCTAGCAGAGAATGCTTACTGTATTGATTACGCTGACACCTGGTCGACGAAACGAGTTCCTTAACTGTCAAAAGCCAAAGTCCGGATTACAGTACTACCAATTATGCATGTGAAGACACGTTCGAGCGCGATACAGGTGTTGCTCGAGTGCGCTGAGTGATTACGTGAATTCACTCGCGAGTGGCTTAGAAACCCAAAATACTGCAATTATCAGTCACCCTTCTCAACACAGGATACGTGGACTATTGCCATGTATGTCATGGAAGTATTGACGCCGTTCCAGTACTGGATGCTGTGGATGTCGAAACAGCATACCGTTACTCTGTATCACGTCACTACTTTCTGCAATGACATGTGTGATCACCTGGATGGGGTGATACGAGCTTTGGCCAAGAAGAAAACACAATGGAGCGAAGACTTATACTTCACCGTGAAAGTTGCCTGCCACAAGCTCTTCAAATAATATGCCGAAGTCACTCCAATGAGCAGTCTTCATCATATTTCAGCTGAAATCCTTGCTGCGTTCCGGAGTTTGCGATCCTTTAGGATGTGGGATAAGGCCATGGATATCAATCCTGAGGACAAGACGTCTTATACTACTGATTACCACAAGGTCTTTTTGAAGTAGGTGAAGAAGGAATACTGCACCAAACATCGATGAATGTCCGTCACTAAACCTGAAAATGATCAGCACATCAACATCTTCTCCTCTGCAAATGCTGCCAGATTTGGTCAATCATCATTTGATCCATATGATTTGTCCAGCGATGATGACAAAGACTGAATGCTCAAATGCGTCGCAGAAACGACACACAGATGAAGTGATCATGCTGCACGCTTATTCACTGCTGCAAGCCTCCATTTGAATTCCCCACCTGAATCACCAAAGAACTCCAGGCAAGTAAATCCAAATGGTAATGATTACCACTCCGACCCCATCGAGATTAGCAGTACATTTGGAATTCCAGATATCACCAACTGGTGGAGCCAGCAGGAGGAAACACAGTCGAAGTACGCTGATCTCTCCAATGTGGCTCACGACATATTCTCTATTATACCACATTGTGTTGGAGTGGAGGCCAACTTTTTCCCTGGGGCAAGATGTTATTGACTGGAGACAGTCTATAACAACTGGCGCGACGCTCAGGGAAAAGGATGTAGTTAGGCAGTATGCTCAAGCTAATAACTGCATATTGGCGAGCGATAGTACAGTATTGGATGCCACGGAAACTGAAAACAACTTGCAATGGAAGAAAGTGGCAGAAAAATGAAAATTGCACAGAATGGCCAAGGTCCACAACTTTTTGGAGATGTGGTAGGGCAGCCAAAATCTACATGCTATATGGAAGGAATCTCGCGCTGAAATCAAGCAAATGACAGCCGTTGGATACATTTCCGATACCAATAAGATCATCAAAGAATCCTGGTCATACTTCCAATATGATGGTGCAGCTGTGTTTACATTTTCAGAAAGACCACCTTTGTCACCCGCGTTGTATGCACAGGACCTCACTCGAGGACGAACGAAAGTATTAAGCGTCTGACAAATCAGAAGAATGAACCGTCATCCAGCCGAAAGTCTTGAGGACAGTGCACCCAAAAGCATTTCTGACACCAAAAATTGCCTTAACTGGAATGGTAATTTGGATAATCCAAACGAAAGGGAAGATGAATGTGAGGCAGACGATGAATCCTACATGGAGCCCTGCTGTGGCATTGAAGCTTCCAAAACCACAGATCACTGTGTTGTGAGTGCCGCACCAAATGTTACTGGATTAATTCAGCCAACACTGAAATCAATGAAACAGGGTAACAAAGGGTTGGTGACGGTGAGTACAATGGAAACAAGGAGGAATAAGGGAAACAAGAAAAACTAAGACAGATTGGGTCAATAGGTTTTCACCAGGTTTTATATATTGTTTGACTGAGAGTTTCAGTTAGAGATATATTATGGGAGAATGCTGAGCAGTCTCATAAGGATATTTGTTCATAAAGAAATCTATAGCTGGCAAAATACCATATCCAAAGAAATGTATCAATTTTGGTACAATAAAAAAATGGCCATGTGAGAATATGTCTGGGCTCGGCTTGACCAACTGGCTGATTCCGAATCGGACAGAAAGGCAGTGACAGAGTTCAAATAATTGCTTCTTCGATTATTGATGACAGCAGGAAGTTACTATACAATACTTCGAAATGAGCATCAATGGAGCGTCAATGATTTTCAGTCTTGCGTGTTGGGTAATCAGACCGCCAATCTATTGTAAAAAGTCATAAAGGAATTTCTGGCCACCTTTATAGGCAAAACAGAATATGGTATCCTCTCTGCACCATGATGAAAATGAGCGTCACTGGAGCATCAATGATTATTGGTCGTGTATCTTCAGTAATCTCGATGGCAATTCTTTGTACACAGTCAGAAACGACTTATTGGCTGCCATTGTAGGAAAAAGAGAAAGTAAAATGCTCCCTGCTCCATCGAGAAAATGAACGTCAACAGAGTGTCAACGATTGTTGGCGTTGCGTCATTGCTGTTCCCGGCGCGAAGTGGTCAGTATTGTCTATTTACGTGACAGTTACTGGTTTAGTATGTCAAAACGCTTACGAACAATTGGTGGTAGCTCTGGAAATGAAATAAATCGTTACTATGCAGGAGAATGGGGCGGCAATATCCCATACATATTTGCCAATAAAGGCTGCGGCATCCTAGTTTATGGATGCTTGTGGTCAAGTGCCACTGATATTAACGAAGATGCAAGAGCAAAAATCTTTGACGCTCCAATGACACTCATTTTCAAGATGGGCTAGGGAGCGTGTATCTCTCTTTATGGTACAAAAAGGTGGCCAATACTATCTTTCTGACTATGCGCAATCAGACTCCCTCCAGATTACCCATGATATATGACCCACAATCATTGACGCTCCGTTGTCAGTAATTTTCAGGAGGTGGTAGGGTGCGTGTGTCTGCTTGTTTCCAACATTATGGTGGCCAGTACATCCAGAACTGTTAGCTACATACCATTGTCAATATTTTGCATTTAACAGTAGCATATCTGAATGCCACTATAACTAGTAAAATCCGAAATGCAAAACCGGAAATAGGAACCAATGGGTCTAGCCAAACCTGGCAAATCCCGAGGGTTGATGGGTATGGGTCCTGGTTTGGCCTGGCAAGAGGCATTGAGTTGGGTTCTTGGACAGGTCTGGAACCAAACCAACCAATGTTTTGGGTCCAAATCCGGACCGCTGGCAAGTCCCGTGGACCTGTTGCTAACACTAGAGTTATGACACAACTTGGTGCTACCTTTAATACCAAAGTATTAAAGCTGCCACCTGTCAATATTGTTAGGGTAGATAACCATGAGAAGACCTTTTACTACAGCTCTTGGTTTTGTACATGCCGAAGGAGCCACAGATTGTTTATTCATTCTGGATTGCCTTGGCAAGCTGGTCTTTTTTGATGGTACTGTTTGTCCAAAAGTTCTTATTTCAGATCAGGCTGCTGGTCTTTTTGCAGCTGTTTCAACATATCCAACATGGAAAACAATCTTCCACCCACTCTGCCAGTGGTATATGTTTGGAAATAGACAATTCATTTTCCAAAACCATCGGTGAATGAAGACTGTAGTGGAGTTGGACAAGGTATTCAAAACTGTATGGGCTGTGATTCAATGCTGGAATAAGGAGGATTTGGAGATCAAGTGGCAAGAAATGTATCTGCTCTTTGATAGAGAAGAGATTGAGTATGATTGAAGCAACTGGATGCAGAATGAGAAAGAAAAACAGGTCATTACTGTACATGTACGTATGCATGCCAATTTGGGCTTGAACTCATCATCTCGCATAGAAGGACAGCATCCAGTCATCATGCGATTTCTGAATGACCAAATGAGCTTGAATGAGGCAGCAAAACCACTCATCCGAAACCTATCTATGTAAGATATTCATGACAGTACTCGGAATGCACAAAGTCAGATCAAGCTGCACCAGCCATCAGTTCTTGGAATTTCTGCTCTTTGGCATCTTGAAACTGTTCTCACATCAACTGCAATTAATCTAATGAAAAGGGACATGCATCAAGCACAAGTGTGTGCATTGAATGGTCCTCCGCAGCATAGTCCAGATTGCTGCCCACAGACATGCCAGAATCCTCTTCGCAATAATCTTCTTTGCCAGCATCTGAGTCATCAATTTGCATGCCGAAAGGAACCTCTACCATATACCCTCATTCTTCCTTGCTGGTTTATCAACCCCACCGATGTACATATATCATCATCAACTGCTGTTGACACACCTGAACCCATACTGCCAGCACATTATCTTCAAGGTACAGGGGCGAACCATCTTGTTAGTCAGGCTGTGGCTACCAAAGTGTTCCGATCCCAACTACCACCAGATCAAGCAGAACAATATGTTCTTCATATTGAAGGAGTAGTGCATTCAGTACAAGAAGAATTCAACCCAGATCAACAGTTGGTGGCTGTGTTTCCTATACCCCCTCCCTTGAGCAAGAGAGCTGAGGAGCTAAGACGGAAATCCCACAAGGAAGGATCAATCTGCCTTCCAACTGCTACCAAGTGCACTGAGATTGATGTCCGAAAAAGACATAGGGCAGAAACCTTACTTATATTACCCAAAGTTGACTTAATTCCCCCTTCAACTGCCCCACCCTACTTGGATGCCATGACCAATGCTACAACAGTTTGTCCTCAGCCATGATAATATCTGCAGAAGCCAATGAAGCATACTCCAGATGTGGATCTGACACAGACTTCCGTGACACAAGCTGCAGTTAACTGGGAGGAAACCCAGGACACTGACCATTGGGAGGCACTGTATATAAATGGTATCAGTCTAGAAAGGAAAAGGTATGCAGCTGGAAACTCACAGGAGTTTCCAATTGTTCTTTGTAACATAGAGTCGCAGAATCAGAGGCCGATAGATGGTTATTGTGGTCGGGTGAGGGAACCTCAGGACAAGAATGAAGGTACAGGCAGCAGAGATGGCAGTGGATATGGAGGTAGTGAGGATGTAGAGGAGTCCCAGCTTTCATGGCATTATGAACTTGACCTGTAAATAATCAAGTAGTCTTATAGTAATAGGGCACGCTTGCTGCGGTAAAAAGTCATGGATGGATAGTGGGATGGATAGTCCCCACGGGTCCCGGTTTGAGTGGGATGAGTCGAGTGCTAACTTGTGAGGCGCTAGACAAATGCTTTATGATCAAGTAGCGGACCCCTCCACATTCTGCGTTAACGCAAGCATTCTCTCCTCTTCTTGCAAAACAACTCAGCAGAGAACAACGACAATATCGACAGACGGAGATACCGTCAACTACATGTCAGTTGCCAATCGTTCCACCTGACGCAACGTCCACATCTACGATGCAAATGATCCCACTAACTACAGTGCTCGGAGGCCTCATCCTCACAAACGGTGTGACGAATGCCAACCTCAACTCGATGGTAGAGATCATCTTTGTCTTCGAGCGTGACTACTTCCTGCGAGACGGGGGCGGCTCGACGGTTCAAAGGGATAACTATCCAGGCAATTACTACATTCTCACGAATGGTAGGTTCTTCCTTATATTGTTAAACCGCTAATGATAGCAATAGGTTCCATCGCTGTCAGCGATGAGCCTTGGTTGGTCCGTACGATTTCGCTATAATCCAGAACCCGTGTCGCAGCATTCCGCGATGCTGTCCGTGAGCGAGATCGAAGATGCGTTATTACAGGGGAGTCCGCGGTAAATGCCTGAGGTGACTAGACTCGAAGCTGCACACGTCTTCCGCTAGCACATGAAGATAACTAGATCGCCAACAACTACAGTCACTGGATCACGATTCAGCCGGAACCCAGAGTATTTATCAATTCCGTTCAAAATGGTTTGTTGCTTGACAACACTATTCATGCGCTTTTCGACAACTATGACGTGTCGATCAATCCAGATGTACGAATACTTTATTTTCCTAATATATTCCAGGATAATTACAAGATAGTCTGCTTCAACACTGATAGAAAGGGCGTCGCTGGCAGGCATCTTGATCAGCGATTTCTTGAGGATCCGCGTTGGCCGGTCGATCAGCTTCTACGTTGGCATTTCAGGCAGGCAGTGTTGGCGAATATGAGAGGAGTTGGGGAGCCAGTTTTCGAGTTCGATTTTCCACCTGGTTTGAACATGATGGGAGAGATCATGAGCGGTCCTAGGGCTGAGAGGATGGAGTTTGAGCTGTTCAGTCGCTTGGGAGTGCAGTGCTGAGATTATGGAAGATGGGGGTACGAGGGCGAAACCCTGTGTAGTGAGGAGCGCAGCGATGGAGGGTAACTAGGATTTCGGGCGTGTCAGAGGAATGACGACAGCCATTTCTATGATTCCTCTGACATGCCAGGCACGTAGCACATGCGGAGTTATCACTTGGAGAGTGTACTGGTAGTTAAGAGGCACACGGCGATTTAGCAAGTACTCTCCTCGTAAAAGACGACTTTGTAGCGCAGCCCCGTCTTACTTTGTTTACATCTGACCTGACACGAAGTCTGTCGGGCCTGACACGGAGGAAGCTTGCCACTGGAGTGGTTCCAGCCGAGTGATAGCTAGTGTGTGCCAACCGAATGCTTCATCATGAGCCAAGACTCTTGGCGCGCTAACATGATCAAGTAGCGGACCCTTCCGCATCAACATTTTCTTCGCTGCTTCACGTCATTTGAACAGAGAACAACGAAACATCGACAGACGGAGACACAACGAACTCCATGTCGGTTGCCAATCGTTCCGCCGGACGTGACGTCCACATCTACAGTGCGAATGATCCTGCTACGGTTCTCGGAGGCCTCATCCTCACAAACGGTGTGACGAATGCCAACTTCCACTCGATGGTAGATATCATCTTTATCTTCGGTCAGGACTACTTCCTGCGAGATGAAGGTGGCACTGAAGGCGGCACCACGGTTCAGAAGGATGACCATCCGCTCCAGCCGGGCAATTATTACATTGTCACTAATGGTAGGTTTCCTTCAACGGGTTACATAGTCAAGTTGCTGATTCCAATAGGTTCTATCACTGTCAACAACGAGCCTTGGCTAGTGCGTACAATTTCGGTGGCTAGTGGAACCCGGGTTGCAGTGTTCCGTGATGCTGTTCGTGAACGAGATCGTCGATGTGTTGTAACTGGTGAACCGGCACTGCGAGCCGATCATGGTATCTGGAGAGGCTTCGAGGCTGCACACATCTTTCCTTTGGCATACGAAGGGCACTGGAACAAAGAAAACTACGGTCGTTGGATCACCATTCCGCCGGCTACCGAATCCACAGGAACAATCAACTCTGTTCAGAATGGGATGTTGCTAAGGGCGGACATTCACTCACTTTTCGATAACTATGATATATCGATCAATCCAGATGTACGTATGGCTAGATTATGATGGAGTCTCAACAGATAATAATTGTTTAGGATAATTACAAGATCATGTGTTTCGGACCTGACGGCAAGGGCATCGCCGGCAATCATCTCCATCAGCAGTTGCTTCAGGATCCGCATCGACCTGTTGATCAGATTCTGCGTTGGCATTTCCGGCAGGCAGTATTGGCGAATATGAGGGGAGCTGGAGAGCCTGCTTTCGAGATTGATTTTCCGCCTGGTTCGGATATGATGGGTGAGATTATGAGCGGTCCTAAGGCTGCGGAGAGGATGGAGTTTGAGCTGTTCAGTCGCTTGGCTGTGCAATGATTTCTTTTCTCTTCTTTTTCATTAGGGTATCCGTGAATAGATGGCAATGGAGTTTCGGTTGTATGGCGATAATTTTGTTTTGAATTGATGATGTTTCTAGTTGATTGATTCAAGTGTGTTTGTGAAAGGCGAGATTAGAAAAGAAGGGGTACGGGGGCGGAGTTATCACTCGACTAGAGTGATCTAGAGTCTAAGTAGAGGCGCAGTGGTTTAGCGAGTACTCAACCTCGTAAGGAGCGGCTCTGAATGATGGAGCGTCAACCCATCCGCTTCACCTGCTGGCATTCGCTTGACACGCTCGTGTCAGGTTGCCACTTTAGTGGTTCCAGCTGAGTGACAACTCGTGTAGTACCAGCCGAATACTTTATCATGAGCCAAGACCCTTAACGAGCTAATATGATTAAGTAGCCCTTCCCCGTCAACGCAAGCATTCCTTCCTTTCCGTTACAGTTACAGTTCACGCAACAGCTGAGTTCAACAACACGCGACGATTGAGAGCACTCGAACGGATCTTGCATCACTTTTGACAACTTTCTTGGATACGATAGAAGAAATGGCTCAACCAAACTTCCAGAATCTTTCCAATGCAGTTGCTACTACGGCACAAGAACTCGCATGGATGCCGAACCTCCCTGCTGTTAGTTTCGGGGGACAACTGTTGTAGATACAGCAAACCCTCTAGCAAATTCAACAAGTGATGCAGCAGCAAGGCCAGCAACTGGTGCGGCTCCGTCAAGAGATCTCACGCTCGTATTTCTGCTTCTTAACGGAATTAGTGGACGTGATCGGTATTATAATGGTTCGGTTGGTGATTTTCTTCGGGTGAGTGGAGCGGTGAGTAATCGGCGCAGTGAGTACTTCGCATAACCGCTCACTCTTGCGTATCCGCCATGTAACTCTAACGAGTGCCAACACATGATGTGTTGCGTGCCTAGCGTGTCAAAAGAATCATAGAAATGGCTGTCGCCATTCCTCTGACACGCCCTCAATCTTATTACCCTACCGCCCTCGCTGCGCTCGTCCTCCGCATACTGTACAGGCGTACCTCCATCCTTTCACAATCGCATACCACTCAACAAAATTACAACTCTCTTGACTTCGACATTATCTCCACAAAATAAACCTAAAAAAAAATTAAACGCAACAAATCCAAACACACTTATCGTATTCATGATCCAAAACAAGAGGCCACTTGTTCAAGTGGTGCAAGAAGTGGAAGCGACAGCAGGACGTTCTTTCGAAGGAGTTGAAGGAAAAGTGCAAGTGGAGGGAGAGAATGAAGGTCCCTATGTCGCAGGTGTTTGATACAGAGGAAGCAGTTAAGGCTGTACTGAAGTTTCTTAGGGAAATGGACGTTGGGAGAGTTTCGGGGGTGAGTAAGGGAGGGGGTTGAGGAAGAAGGGTGGAAGTTTGAAGTTAAAAAGGGTTCTTTTGTCAGGCGGACATGGGAAGAAGGAGAAAGGGGCGGTACAACATGGACCCAAGAGGGCCAAGGGGTCACCCGCAGCTCACACTGGTGATGTATCAGGAATAGGTTTTTAAATATGCCATGGCCGCAAGCGGCCGAATGCAATATGATTACAAACAAACAAATTTCATGATCCAAATCGACCCAAAAAACCACCACTTTCTACCTACACTCAAAAAAACACAACCAATCCAACTCTCATTCAAATAAATTAACCACGCAATGACAACCTAATCAACAACGCATCAACATCCAATCGACTACTCATACCCGTTGGCACAACAATTATCAACTCCTACCATAACATCAACATAGCCACTCATCGAAACAACCATTCAACCAACTACATATCTAATAACCATTCTTCACAACCGACTCCAACAACATCGACGACACCATCTTAACATCTGCACATCCAACAACTCCCAACTATCCCATCAAAAATTATCCTGTCAATCAATCAACAATCATTCCCTCAATAAAAAAATAAATTATTGAAACTTACCAGTCTTCCCAACCATACTCACAACTTCCAAATCCTTCTCACTTGTAATACGTTCGCCAAACACCTCACCATCTATCTCACAATAATCATCCATATGATTTGAAAACTCCCAGCCACTCTGTCCTCTCCGCAGCAAACATATATTCCTCAACTGTCTTTCATATATCTTCAACACTTCGTTCATGTTGCCAACACAAACTCTCTTTCAAAACAACACATCTGTCACAAAACAATGAACACTTCCGCTCGCATCCACCTCGCATCCTCCATGAATCTTCACTTCCTTGTCAATCGCAACCAAGTTAGCTTACAACACACCGAAACACGTTCAATCCGACATCGTGGAAACTCAACTCCCAATCTTCTTCCAACCAACCGACACACAACTCCATCAATCACAGCCTCATCCACTCCACTTCCTCTCCGATACAAATCAACAACAATGTCAAGGTGGGGACTGGGACGACGTTGTAGGGGTTATAAAAACTTTGGAACCGGATTCAAACTAAGAACCGAATCGCGAGGATGCAAACAAGACAAGAGACATGAATCCGGAATCACGTAAAGTGACCAGAGGTGGTGGCGAACTGTAGTGATTGTTTTGTAGACTAGAGAGCAAGTGAAGAAAAAAACCTATCCTCTGCTGAATGCCCTGCTAATATACAACATTTTCGACTGTTGTCACCTCAATTAACTTGTACTAAAATACATTCCAAACTCGCGATAACATGTACACCACCATCACAGTAATAACCACATCACCCCATACAATCTATCTTTGTGTCCAAAACCTGATTCCTTCCACACATTCGATAACACAACCTGATTCCTTCCACCGAAACCGAATTCCTTCGACACCCAGCCCAATCCATACGTGCCATGACAGCAGCTCCCTGCTTTGTTTGGATTCATATGAGATTCCTGAGCCCGGCTTTCCTGGATAGTGTTCATGAAACTCGTCAATCGCCTTGAGCCTGTCCACATTGTTTGCTCGTTCCCAGGATTATTCATCATAACCTTTCCACCTGACCAGGTACTGAAAATGTCTGCGGAACATCTGCGAGTCCTCGCACATCTCGACCTCGTACTCCTCTTCTCCTTCAACCAGGACTGGTGGCAGTGGTTTGTACTGCTGTAGCGGTAGTGGATTGTCGGCTGCTTTGTCTAGGTGGAACATTGGTTGTATATCGTGAATGTCTAACTGATGGGGTAGCTTGATTCTAATGGCCCAGGGACTGCTTACCTTGACAACCTCATAAGGTCTGATATGTTTCCAGTTAAATATTTTGCTTGGTTAGGTTGTTGATAAGTTTCTTATGTCGAGCCACATTGTGTCTTCTACATTGAACTCCATTCCAGCTCAGCTCGACTTGTTGGCTTGTTTGGAATGGATAGCTTGTGACAACTTTATGTCGGACATAAGATCACCAAACAGCCTTTGCATCGGTGTTGCCGTTTGCTTTGTGTTGACTTAGTAAACATCCTTCGGGACGTGAGGTGGGTGTTGTCCAAACGTCATTCAAGGGTGCAAACCATAATTACTGTAGAACGAAGAATGTCCTGTTGTCTTGGAGGAATGATTGTTGGTGGCAAACTCTGCAATTGGTAGCCAGTGAACCCAGTGGTCGTGTTGATAATTGACGAAATTGTGTAGGTACTGTTCCATTACAGTGTTGACTCTCTCTGTTTGGCCATCGGTTTCTGGGGGAAAGGCAGTTGACAACCTTTATTCGATACCTAACCTTTTTCAAATGTGTCTTGAGAATTGGGATGCAAACTGTGATCTTCTTTCTGACCAGTGTTAGCAACAGGTCTGGGTAACCTGCCAGCTGTCAGGGTTCGGACCGCACAAACTGGTTGGTTCGGTTCCAGAACCATCGAAACACACGACACGTCTGGTCTTGGCGGGCCAAGCATGTACCTGGACCGGTTAACCCACGGGTCTTGCCAGATTGGGTTAGACCCATCGGTTCGACTCTCTGGTTCTGTGTTTCGGGTTGTCTATTTATGGTCGCCTTTAGAGATCCTACTGCCAACCCAAAATATTGACCTTGGTACACGATTGTTTTTTTCGGATTAATCAGCTGCCTTGATATCTAAAAATCATCCAGTCATGGTCTCTGTCCCATCTTGAAAATGAGTGTCAATGGAGTGTCAACGATCCATGGTATTGGATTTTGGTAATCTGTTAGATGACTGCTTACAAACATTAAAAAATGAGATAGTGGCCTCCTTTAAAGCCACAAACCGAAGTAACATGCTCACTGCCCCATTCTGCAAATCATCGTCAATGGAGTGTCAACGATTTTTAGTCTTGTAAGTCAGGTAATTGAAAAGTGACCTGTTTTTTGTTATGTATAATCGTTATATGGGCAGCATTTAAAGGCCGAAGAACAAGCGAGACAATCCTTGCCCAATCTTTAATATGAGGGTCAACAGAACGTCATCAATTTTTGGCCTTTCTTGATAGTTGATCAAAGTGCAAGATGGTCGCTAATGGCTATATATGGAGTTTTGAGCGGTTTTATTGCCTAAAAAGTTTAGGATCACTGAGTGGCAGCATCGAAAAAAAATTAAGTTGTGATTGTCCGGGACGCTAACGCTGGACCATCTCTTCCTTATCAGCCTATAAAGGCAGCCAAAACCTTGTTTTTTGATGTATGCGATCATTTGCCACCAAGATTACTCAAGATTCCAGTCCAAAAATCATTGTTGCTCTGTTGACGCTCATTGTCAAGATGGGGCAGGGAGAGTATCGCATTCTCTTTTGCCTGTAAAGGCTGCCAATAGAATGATTATAGATGACAAGGACGAATTCAGATTTTGATAACCTGACTTACAGAACGAAAAATCATCGATGCTCTGTTGACTCTCATTGTCATAATGGGGCATGGGGAGTACAGTATTCACTTTTGCGTATAAAGGCGGCCAATACTATGATTATAGATGACAACGACTAATTCACATTTTAATATCCTGACTTACAGGACAAAAAATCATTGATGCTCTGTTGATGCTCATTGTCATTGTGGATCAGGGAGAGTCTCGCATTCTCTTTTGCCTATAATGGCGGCCACTATGATTATTATCGATGACAACAACTAATTTACATTTTAATAACCTGACTTACAGGACAAAAAATAGTTGATGCCCCTTTGACGCTCATTTTGCCACAGGCGTGTGCACATTATGCAACTATTCACTTTGGCCTGGAACATCAATGACTATCTTTTGGCGGTCATTCTATCCTCTTCATCGGCAAAAGTGCAAATGGACGATGGGCTGCACTACACGCACACGCACACACGCGCAGCTCATACCAAGCTTCCCATGGACCCCTGCGCAAAGTGCAGTCTCTATTCATCTATAGTCGATTCATACAAATGTGCGCGTGGGCCTATGGAACTATATACGGCTGCCAGCCAGAGATATACCTATACTTGTCTTTACAGCCTGCTCTGTTACCGGTACTGTACACACTATCGCTGCAAGTCTTCATGAGAGCCCGCAGGCGATTGAAAGCCTGCTCTGGAGTCTCCTTGAGAGCCTGCTTGAGAAGGTGATTGAGAGCCTGCTTGAGAGAGCCGCGCTTCGGGACGAGTAGAGTTTTCCTCCACTGGAAACTTTTGGCCGATGGCAAACTCTGAGTTTGTGGAAGCTTTGGCTAATAGAAGACTCTAGGTCTGTGGAAGCTTTGGCAAGTAGAAGGCTCTAGGTCTGTGGAAGCTTTGGCTAGTAGAAGGCTCTAAGTCTGTAGAAGCCTTGATGCTAACGTTGACGTAGCCAACCTACTTGTCTAAGTGCTTCTGGTACTATGTTCACCATCACCGACACCATCACCATCACCATCATCACCATCGCCATCATCACCATCAGCCCTGGCCCAAATGCATACACATACGCCCACAATCCTTGGGAAGCAAGCAGCGGATTCCGCTGGAAAATCTGAGTTGGCGATCTGCTCTCCCCAAGATCCAATTGTCTACCACTCCTACTGAATCTAAGGCAGGATATGTTAACACAATTGACGTGAGGCATCGTGAGATTTCGTCTCAGTGGGTGCACTAAAGATAACATTCAGACTATGATATAGACCGATATCATGATTTCGGCTGGCCGCCGCCACCTGCCACCTGCCACCTGCCACCCGCCAACCGCCATCTGCCTTCAGCCTCCCCCACCTGCCTCTCCGTCCCTGGTACTTGCAACTCAGCGAGTCACTGGATCGAATATCCAGGAGCATATTCGGAAGGAGTAGAGTTTTCCACGTGAAGCTTTTGGCTGTTGGAAAACTCTGAGTTTGTGGAAGCTTTGGCTAATAGAAGGCTCTAAGGTCTGTGGAAGCTTTGGCTAGTAGAAGGCTCTAAGTCTGTAGAAGCTTTGATGCTGACATTGACATAGTCAACCTACTGGTCTAAGTACTTCTAATACAACATCAGCAAAATGTATTTTAGTCACTGGGAGCCTCCAGGAGTGTCTGAGAGGAGGCGGAGTGTAAACTTAGAAGCGTCAATTTCAGGAGAGAACCAGA
>Ga0307512_10001792_pt1 | contig 29170 bp, 22 predicted proteins | sample 14_EM_MG_FD_200267 | JGI IMG/M metagenome (GOLD analysis project Ga0307512, IMG submission 200267) | Populus trichocarpa ectomycorrhiza microbial communities from riparian zone in the Pacific Northwest, United States - 14_EM | ecosystem: Host-associated > Plants > Roots > Unclassified | place... | reverse complement strand
TGCCCTGTGAGGCCAGTACAATATTGACTCCGCCAATGTTTGCATCCTATTGTCAGCGACTCATACACAGCGTGACCAATGCAGAGCGTATCATTTCCACCTCCTGAGTAGTCAGGAAAAGTTGTTTTTCCTCCCTGTAACAGAACCAGTCCATCATTTCAGAGAATCACCTCTCTGCAGAGTTTGCAGAAATGTCAAATTGACATTACTTGCAGGTGTATTAGTAGATTTCGGAATTCCCAATACTGGTCAGCTAAACCACAAACAAATCAAAGACAACTATGGGGACAGAGTTTGCAGACCAGTGCTCAGATATGATCTCTGTGTACTCATAGACCATATATGTATTACACTGTAGAATCGACTGTTTTACTACTATCGATCATATTACAGTCAGAATTCTGTTGAGTATCAGTGATTTAATGGTGAAGTAGATATAAACAATGCCATCCAGTCGATCATGCATGCCTCTCCTGACATCTGAATTCAATAGATGGATAGCAGGGAGAAAAACCCAGCTAACACCTTCACAGGGGAAGATACTTCTGTTTCTGTATAAAACTTGAACTGGACTGCACTGACGCAGATTCACCAAACTCAGAAGCATCTGGCAGCTGGAAGATTGATACCAATCGTTTCAAAGAGGTGCAAGAAGATTAAACATTGTTTGTGATGTACTCAACCTCACATATATACAGTGGGGATTTCAACAGAATCTAATAATCCGCATGGTTAAGCACTTTGTGTTGATGGGTTCATCCAGATTGCGAATCAGACTAATAAGTTACACAATAAGCTGATGGCAGCAATAGTTGAATGGGTACATTTCAGGTGTGAAAATGCTAGATCAGATAGAATATAGTGCACATGGCTTGATTGTTACGGGTTGTCTCCTAATAGGGGTAGTGGTACTTGTTTGATTGTCCAATGGATATATGCTACTGAGTTTACTCGCATAGACTACATAACGCCTATTCTAGACAGGACAAGTATGCCAGCCCAGTGATCCGCTGCGGGATTTCATGGCAACCTCATGACGATTCGATAATGAGCCTCACAGCTAGCCGATTCATTTAAAGTACAATATATTTCTATTCTTTTGATGATGCAATAACCTTGACCAGTTGTAATTCTTCAGGACTTGAAGAGTTGCCAGGCATTTCTGACCACATTCACTGAACTGAGTTCGGTGGGACTAGATGTGTTGACCGCTATATTGCAACTGACGTATCAGGCAGATACTAGCCAATATGCATTTAGGTGGGATCTCACGCCGTTTTCCCAGTAGAAATTGGAACACCTTGGGCACTCCCTGGTTAGTGAATACAGTGTCGACTTTAGCATGCCATGTTTGATTGATTATGATGGAGGGCAAAACCCGATAAACGACTGAATACACAGGCAGGTCAATTTGTCCTAAATAAATGTTGACAGAGCAATAGTGGGCCGCCATGTATAGCCTCTGAAGAAGATAAACCAAAAGCCTGAAGGGTGAGGTTGTGTCTTAATATAATCAAGCAATCTGTTCAACGCCCTCCAAATAACCATGCCAGGCGAGGAGATATTGTGCCTGCCCGAACGAATAAGTTCGAAATTATCTAAGTTGAGGTTACTCATTGATGAAGTGCTGTTGATGATTATGGCGCTCCGCGAAGTGAAACTGTTCAAACCCAATCATGCAATGCACGATAACCTTTGGGATGTGTGGTCTGCTATCAAGAGAGATTAAACCTCATTCAGTTGTACTCTACGATATGACAAATGAGATCATAGCAATGCTTGATGTATGATGATTGCCCTACTGGGGGAGTAACTTCTGAAACCTAATCATACAACCCATGAAAGCTATAAAGACACAGCAATGCTTCGGCCTTGAAAGGACATCCCCACAAGCAGGAACAATGCCTACTATACGTACCTGCAAAGAAGAAACTGAAATATTATTGCTGTTTTCAGTTCTTATTATTATTATTATTAATATCACGTACATTGGTAATATCCATCGGGATTGTACACAGTTCCCACTCGCCATGGTTGAGCAGAAGTTCAATAACGAGTATGACATAATACGGTGAGATGTATCTTTATTACTGGATCGCTTCGAAAGAGGGAATCAGGTGTTTGCAGCACAGTGTATTCAGCTGTTGGCAAGTATATTTCAGTTCACCAAGATATTGATTCATTATCACAATTGTAAAGTATTCCTTTCAGAATATGTTGACAGTCTTGTTGTATCACCTTTTTCAAATCCAGCGATGGCAGGTTTGCTCATTTCTGAATCGAACATACCTGTGTTACATTGTAAAGATTCTGATACTGAAGTACATTCTGGTAGAAGTAATTTACTTCCTCATGACCAAAGAAAGAAGCAATGCAGGTTACATACAATGCGCTCCGGGCAGACCATTAGGCAAAACCCTGACTATTCAAATTCGGAATTGCATGGCAGATTTGGGAAACAGAATATGATGTGACGATGTATAATTCTCAATCTTCTTAGGAGTGGAGATTTAGAATATTAAGGGAGATTATGCTGAGACATAATATTGCTGGTAGTATCCGATCGCCAGATTTATCAATTCCAGGACAATTCAAAATTTTGTGAAGATATGTGTCAATGAAGATTGCACTATCAACAGGCACAATATTACCCCCACGATATTAAGTAATCCCCGACATTCTTTATACGAATAGACCTTACGATATTGGTTAATCATTTAAGATAAAATGTTCGGAGTACCACTCGATACCATTCAATCATCAAGATAAAGTATACGAATACACCTTCAGTTATTAATCAATCATCGAAGCTTAATTATATGAATATAAGTTATGATCTTCATCAATCACTGAGATTAATTATATGAGGTATCTGTATTCTCAGTATTGTATTACGCCACGATACGATTTCGTTGCTATCCATTTGGTATCATCCAATACAACTATACATAGCTGTCGTATTTGCGTATACAATTTATACAGGCTGCGAATACACTGTGGGTGGAGATTCACTTAGACGAATACGATAGGAACTATGACTGTGCACCTAGTTCTTACTTGAGGATCGCTAGATACATACAAGTATAGTTACTTAGGTTGAAGCACCCCTGTAACATCAAGTGCGACAGAACTCGAAATATTTTACTGTTACGGTGGTGCGTCCACCTAGGTAACAATACTTCTATGTATCTAACCATATTTAAATAAGTACTAGGTACAGGACCATACTGCCAATCATATTCATCTAAGCGTTTCTCCACACAAAGTGTATTTGCAACCTGTATAAATTGTTTATGCAGAGATCGCAGATATGTATAGTTTTATCAGATGCCTTTGAATGGATAGCAACTTAATCAAATTGTGGCGTAACGCAATTCTGTCAATACATATAACTCGAAAAATTAATCTGAGCAATTAATTTATATTGTCAAGTATATTCAAATATTTCATCTCAGCAATGATTTAATATTGTAAGGTTTTCTGTATAACTAATCTTCAATGATTAATCAATATCCTATGGTGTGTTCATGAATCAATCTCAGTGATTAATTATCAATATATCATCAAATACTCAATCTCAGCGATTAATTAATATCGTAGGGTATTCAATATGATTAAGCTCGAATGATTAAGTAATTATCAACAGCTATAGTCATATCATCAATCTCAGAGATTTACCAATATTGTGGCGGTAATATTTTGCCTGTTGATAGTGCAATCTTACTTGATACATATCTACACAAATTCATCCTCTGTCTTCCCCTTGATAAATCTGGTGTTCGGATACTGTCGGCAATATTATATCCTAGCTTACTCTCTCTCAATATTCCAAATCTCCACTCAAAAGAAGATTACCAATTTTACTTTGTTGCTTCTTATTCTGTTTCCCAAATCTAGCTTCAAATTCTGGATTTGAATATTTAGGCATATTCTTAAAGATCTTTGCGGAGCAAGTTGTATGTAACTAACGTCGCATTTTGCTCCAGTAATTGGGAAGTAAATTACTTGAACCGGAATGTACTTCCACATCGGAAACGTGAATATCTACCACACGTATTTGGGGTTCAGGAATTTGCGACCCTGCTATCCCTGCATTCGATGCAGGCATTACCACCATATTGTGAACGTATTCTGAACGTAATCCTGTATAATAGTGATTATACATCAATATCTCGGTGAATGGATTTATACTTGCCAACCACCAAATTCACTGTGCTGCAAACAACTGATCTTCTCTGTCGATGCGATCCAGTAATAAACATAAAGTGCACAGTATTATGTCGTACTTGTTATTGAATCTGTGCTCATCGATGGGGTGGGGGGACCGCATACAATCATGATGGATAATACTAATATACTCGATAATGATAATATTACGAACTGAAAACAACAATGAGATTTCCGCTTCTGCTTCACAGGTACGTGTCATAGGTATTGTTCATGCTTGCATGGCTGTCTTTCAAATGTGGATGAATTGCTGTCTCTTTATAGGTTTCTTGTATTGTATGATTGAGATGTAGGAGTTACTGCCACCATAGGGCCATCATCGTCAATCAAGGATTGCTATGATCTCATCTGTCATATCATTGAGTACTACATAATAGGGTTTAATCTCTCTTGATAGCAGACCATGCATCCCAAAGGTAATCGTGTATTGCACGATTGGGTTATGAAGTGCTGCTCTCCCTGGAGCGCCATTATCAGCAATAAGATTCAATCGAACAGTAACTTCAATATAGATATCATGCAACTCATTCGTTCATGTGGTCAAAACCTCTCCACGCCTGACGTGGCCATTTGGAGGGCTTTAAACGGATTGCTTACCTATATTAAGACAAGACTTCACCCGGCAGGCTTTTCGGTTTATCAGCTTCCGAGGATATACATGGAGGCCCACTATTGGTTGAATGACATTCATTCATCACGAATTGACCTGCCCGTTTGCTCGGAGGTTCATGGGCGCATGCCTCATGTGATGTTCAATCCGACATGTGATGCTAAGGTCGATACTGTTCACACTACCCAGGGAGTGCCCAAGGCGTTCCGATTCCTCCTGGGGAAATTGCTTGAGATCCCACATAATTGCCTATTGGCAATCGTCTGCCTGGCATGTCAGTTGCTATATAGCAGTCGGCGCATCCAGTCCCACTTAACCCATTTCAATGAATGTGGTAAGAAATGACTGGCATCTCTTTAAGCGCTGAAGGCTTATGACTGGTGAAGGATATTGCATCATCAGATCAATACAACTTGATTGTACTGTCCATGAATCCGCGAGCAATGAGGCTCACTACCAAATTGACATGATGTTCCCATGAAATCCAGCTATGGATCACAGGACTGGCATACTTCAATTGCCTAGGATGAGCGTTTTGTATTCTACGTGAGTACACTCTGTAGAATATATCCTTCTGACAATCAACCAAGTACCATTGCCTCTATTAATAGAGAACCCCTACAAATGGTTGAGGTATTAGCCGAATCTCACTTTTACAAGCAACTAATTTCTTGTAGGTTTCCAACATGTAAACTACTATTGTAAGGTAAGGTGGTCGGGTACAAGTAGAGCAGTCCGACATGTGCGTTGCGTTGACTATGGCCACAAAGACCGGAGAAGGGTTTTCGCGCTCCCCAATAGAGAATATTCAACACCTTGTCATGAAACCGTGCCCCCAAGTCCAAGAAGAGATGTAGCGTGGTGTTGAGTACTCTGGGCATAAAACGTAAATGCTGCAATAGAAAGACACCCAGCAATGGTTCAACACAATCTCACGGACGGCTGCCTTCCTCGCCAAAATGACACCGCAAAGAATCCGCCGACATGCCGGAGGCGCAAAGCCACCGCTGCACCTGTACCAGCACGGGCGCCCCCTCTGCCGCAAACGCTACCTGCGCAACCTGGTGATAATCAGGGATCTTGAAGTTCCGAAATCGATGGTGTGCCACCCCAATATGTGTAAATACATCCTCCTCTTCCCAACCCTTAATTTTTCAATCTTGATCCATATGGCAACGATCACAAGGGCAATAAAAATGTTATTCCAGATTTGCTGAATGATGACGGAACATCCACCGGTTAGTAACTTATCTGCTGCGTGGACAAGCAGCTGACATCCATTTTGCAGATGAAAGTGGGCTATTGAGTGAACCTGACAGCGATGACGAGCATTGATAGAAAGGAACAGGAGTTTTCAGTATTATTATTATCTTCAATTAGCAGACACTTTAAAGTATATTTTAAATGATATGTTTTTATGGTTTATTAAAGAACAATGTAGTGATAAAGGAGAAAGTATATGAAGATGATAGAATGGCTGCCAAAACACCTTTACAGATATTATATGCAAAATTAAATTCTCGCATATTGCGGGTACACCCATTGCAAAATATGCGTCCACAGAGTGTCAACGATTTTTGGTTCAGTAAGTGAGGTAATTAAAAAGAGACTCAGTCGTTGTTATACATAATCAAAGTATTATCCGCCTTCATAGGTACAAGAGGAAGCTACTCGCTTCTTGCCCCATCCTGATAATGAGCATCAATGGAGCAACAACAATTTCTGGTCTTGTAAGTCATGTAATTGAGCAGAGACGAGGTCGTTTTAATGCGTACTGAAAGTATTGGCAACATTACCGGACACAAATGCTAACTATGATATTGCTACTATCTGCTAAAAATGAGTGTCAACGCAGGGTCAATGATTTTTGCCCTTGCATTGTGGGTAATCTATGTGGCGCTTGATCACAGACAATTGTAAACCAGGAGTTGGCAGCACTTGGAGGCAGACAAGCAAGAGGTGTTCCGGCAACAGCCTCCCGGACATTCACAAGTCAATTTGTTTCGAAATCTGCATTTCAGTGTACCTGAGTGTTGTAGCCTATAAAACCGGTCAAAACTTTTTCTATAGACAGTCACTGCCACATCGTGCTGTGATTGATCATGATGGAAGGCCCATAATCGTTGAAGCTCAATTGACGCTCATTTTCAACACTGGGCAGGCAGTGTCTTATTCATCTAGGCCTATAAATGCAGCCAATTCTGTGATTATGCATAACAATGACCAAATCACTCTTTTATTAACTGATTCACAAGACCAAAATAGTTGACACTCCATGGACGCTCAGTTGTAGGTGATAGCAGCGATGTTGCAGCTAGCATTTTTGTCCCTCCAGGTAGCCAATACTTTCTGTACCTATTGAAATGACCATGGCTCTGATTAATTACATTACTTACAAGTCCAAAAATTGTTGACACTCCATTGACTCTCATTTTCAGGATGGCGCAGGGAGCGTGCCTCTCTTGTTTTTCATTATCATAGTGGCCAATCCATCAAAAAGGGACAATGACATACTAAAGTCAATATTTTGCGATTAGCAGTAGGATATCTGAATGTGACCATATATAGAAAACCTGAAAACCAGCACCAGAGATTAGAACGGACAGGTCTGGCCCGCCAAGAAGCAGCCGGTTTGGTTTTTGGACTGTTCGAAAACTGAACGGAACTGGTTTATGAGACAGAACCTGGACCGCTGGCGGGTACCCGGACCTGTTGGTAACAGTATCCACACCCAATCCAAGATTGACCGCATCAAATTTATGCTTCTAAATCTGCATCATAATTTCAGTTACAGAGCATCATTTCAACTCATAAGTAAGATGCAAAGTTTGATCAGCTCAATCTGCCATTTATGGTGGAATTGAACAAATCTGAGGTTTCATCAAATGAAGTTTTGAGGATAGTCAATATTGTACATTGAATAGGATAGCATTTTTCAGACAATCCTCAGATACTGCTTCATGTCATTGTGACTCTATATCAAGGAAACAGCCACCAGGCAATTGTTATACAGATGGTATACAGATGGTATATGAGAGGAGTTTATGGTAAGATGTATAGACATGCCAGAGGAGAAATTCCTCGATTCCATGAAATTTCAATGATGGAGCCGTTTTCGTCAGATAGTCAAGATCAATGGGTAATTATGAACAGCATAGTATTGATCAGTCTGTTTGGAATTTCGATTGTAGCCCAATTGTATTGTGGGATGTTGTAATCTCCACCAACCTTTGGTTGCGGTACATTCCATTCAGTCTCTACTATTCTTTTGTACTAGGAGCGTCTGGGTAGAAACATGGTCAGACTGCTATAATATGTTGGAGATGCTATACTGTCCACAGAAGTCTAGGAATTTGAAAGTTGTTGGAGTGATATGACATTTTCAAAATAGCTCTGTTGTTTTAGCAGTGGTATGCTTGTAGTTAGTAATGTCTGGTTCCAACATGCCAGGCTTTGATAGTGGACCATCCAGGGGTATCCTGATCATCTGCTTTTAGGTCAGTGGACAAAGTGGACTTTCAAGAGTTCTCATTGTGGTTATCACCAATCTCCAGAGTAGGATATCCTTTATGCAGCTATATTTCCAAGATTGAAATGTTACAGGGGTACTGCCATCCCAAAATGTAATACAGTATGTATGCATCAAAGTACAGCAGCTGAATGCAGACAAATCTTCACTGTTTTCAATGGCTTTTGAAGAATCCAATGATTTGTCACCAATGATACAAGGCAACTCTAGGTCTTGACAATTGTAAACATGATTGCTCTCTGAGACAATTCTGCCTATTACGTTCAGTGATTCAACACTCAGCCCCATGTTACAGGTTACATTGAAATCAATGCCTTGGAGTGAGGCACTGTGTCCACACTGAACATTGGTGAAGCCCTTGCGATTGTCTTCACAATCAAGGTAGCTGTCTGGAGATACAGATAATGGGCTACTGATTGCTGTCCTCCAGACTCTCTGTCGAATGATTATTCAAGGATCTCTGTGTCGCCGTTGTCGCAGGGATTAGTACTCCTAAGTTATTCAAATGTCAAGCAAGAGCATGAACATGTATAGAAGTGACCAAGAATACAATTCTGACAAATACTTCAAGGTGTCTTTTACTGGTACTGTCAGGCAATGAATTGCTGTGAAAGAGTGATTCTTCTCATTGTTGGAACAATGTGAGCTCTTTAGAGTTGAGTTTGGAGTATGAGACTCCTCCAGATATTTTCACTTTGACACCATCATGTCTTGTTATGATATCAATAGATTGTTCACTTATTTCCTTTCAGGGCTTCTCCCATAGCAGGGATCATTGTTCGTGGAGATGGTCTAATGAACACTCGTCACGGAGTTACTCTCTGTGTAGTCAAGTAATTTGCATACCACCTATTCATGACATCAGCAGTGGGCCAGTCAGGTGGATATTATCAGGATTACACATGAGTTGGGTGTCGATTGGATCATCAACTGCATAGTGGATTCACTTTTGATGAAGCAGCTATGTCGCCACTACTGGTGAGTCAACAGACATGAGCAGTGTGCATAGTTTCAAACGATATTCATTATCTCTAATACTAGCGGGACATGTCAGATTGAACTGGAAACCACCCCAACACGCAGACACGGCAGTCGATAGTCAATATCCAAGCATGCGGAACTCCTGATCAATGCGCTCAGGCAATACGGAGCAATCTGGTCAATTTGTGGCCCAAGAGAATAGTCTCGGCCTTAGCATGATGTGACTGAGCGAAATATGACGTCGGCTGATGATATGCGGCCAGAACCAACCTTGTTTATTGGTTTGAGTCAGTATCCATAGCAAGATTAGACTCGATACCTATAGGAGGTGACGGGTCATGTTCCACATTGGCAATGTATCGGGTGGTTGCTGAGTAAATCCATGACCCAAGACAAATAGCCTACTTGGTGAGGCATTATTTTGTGATAATGCACTTCCAACTAGGAGCAGATGATGTTCCAACTACCATAACTGACGGAATATGAGAGGTCTAAGTTCAGATTCTATGTGTCAAATTGTCTGACATGATATTGTACGACGGATGGCCTGATTCGTATCAGGAGCGTAATGCTTTGAAATGACATTGGATGCACATCTCAACCTACTTTGATGCATGAGAGTCATCACTGGGTGAATGCAGAAATGTTATGATGTGACCGCGAGAATGCGGTTATGAGCATTGGAGTCAAAGCATCGAAGTCTGGAATAACCTGCCCTCGAAGATGACTATATAGTGATCGCATTGTTCCTGCAATGAGAAGACAGGCTCAAACTTCAATCCATCGTCAACAGCCAGATACACCGAAGACAATTTTCGAATATTATTTACTATCCTATCTATTCAACCTTCACGATTACTTCACTACTACGTTCTTATGACTTGGCGCTATATGTCTGGATTCAAGTTGACACAATCTCAATACACACATCAGAAGAGGGTCGACTTCTTGGGGGATCTGATCTTCATGTTAGAAGAGCATCGTTTAATCCACATCTCCCATCCAATCAGACTATACATAGCGTCCAATTTCATCGGCTTCGAAATACATCGCTACATATCTCCAGCAATATTACCCTTGGAGGAGACTGCTGGAGAGTGTTTGTTTTCCGGAAGAGGTGTAATCTAGACTCAAGGAGACGACATCAATACGTGGGAAGGTATCGATGCAGTAGCTCTGGAAGAATGTCAACAGGTTGCGTCCTAGAATATGACGAGGAAAGAAAGAGTTTCTCAGATTGGCTGTTGTATTTAATTCAATGAATGTTGTATTAGTTTCAGGTATGAAGAACCAGTGTAACCTTTCCAACAATGCATTGTTAATATATCCATGCATATCCTCTTGGTTATGGTGTTGATGCTGGAGTTGTTTTAAAGAGTTACACTCCTGGCTAGGGCTATCCCCTGCAACATTTCCAATACACAATAATGAAAGCTTATAATATCAAGTTAAACATCTCATATTCCAATCATGTTGTGGTTCGAACATCGTCCAACACATGGTCCAACTATCGCAATTGCAATTATACTAATGGGTTACCATTGAGTCGATTTATTATCAATTGCACCAGAGATTTAATCCGTGGCTAACCCATAGTTCACTAATGTAGAATATGATCTAGCAATGCATTCTTGCTCAACTCAGTGGCTACTTTGACTACAAGCATGTTATCTTCAGCCAATGCAATCAATTACTGAATAATTGAATGATTAGGTCACTCTAATGTGATAACCGGGAGTTGCCAGCAGATAATTTCTCTTCCTGGTAGGCCATGATCACAGACACTGCTTACTCATATATGACATATGAAAAGCGGGATAGACATCGCTGGATGATTGCATCTTAACTGTGTGGTGTCTTACCATCCGCAACATATTAGAGGTGTTTGATAAGAGTGGTTACTGCGGACATTCCTCAATTTAAACGGGCTGTTGATGGTGACATATTGGCATAGTGATACTTTAATCCTCTACCAGCCATGGGGGCTGTGTAAATCGATTGATATATCTCCCATGTGTACTCCTGCTACTGATCACTGGACTGACACATCCGGAGATACCATGACATCATCAAAATTACAAAAGTTTTGAAAGTCATATGGGAGAAACTAACGAATGCGGAACAGTAATGCAGATTCTTCCCCGTGTTGCCAGACGCTGCTAGAAATGCAAAATGCTAAGGAATGTGCTTTCGGGTCCTCTGAAGAACTGTATTGTACTCCAGAACGCTTCAGAAGTTGCGGGACAGATTTCAAGCATACTTAGAATGGTGTGTAGTGGCAATCAAAATGGTACAGAATAACACAATTAGGTTTTGCAAATTGGGTAGCAATTGGCACAATTGACCTTGTCCATGAGACTATTCCAGTGCACCTTGCACCTGGACCAATACTCTCTGGGAGTAGGGATTATATTGACTATATGAAACCATATAATTCAATAAACTATTGTAATCCTGTACAGATTGATTCTCATCAATACTCAGTCCCGTAGGTATCAAATTCCACTTGTTCCTTCACAATGCTACAGGGGTGCTTCCACCTACGTAACTGTACTTTTATGTATCGAGGGATACTCAACTAAGTGCTACGTACATGGCTGTAGTTTCTATTGAATTTGTCGAAGCGTATCTCCACACGAAGTGTATTGGCAACCTGTATAAATCATATACACAAAGATAACAGATATGTGTAGTTGTATCAGATGCTACTAAATGGATAGCAACTGAATCGTATTGTGGCATAACGGAATACTGACAATACATATATCGTGTATAATTAATCTCAGTGATTAATCAACATTGTGAAATGTATTCCATATAATTAATCTTCGATGATGAATTAATATCATAAAGTGAGTCGTTAAAATTAATCTCTGTGAGTAAGTAATGGAGTATATGCATATAATTGATCTCAGCGATGAATTGATATCGTAAGGTATTAACTATAATACATCTCGATGATGAATTGATACCATAAGGTATATTCATATAATTAATCTCGGTGATTAATTAATATTGTGGCGAGAATATTTTGCCTGTTGATAGTGCAATCTTAATTTACATTGATCTTCACAAAATTATGCTCTATCTCTTCCTTGATACATCTGGTGTTCTGATACTATCGGCAATAGTGCGTCTCAGTGTAATCGCGCTCAATAATCCAAATCTGCAGACCTACGAAGATTACGAATCATACTTTGTCCCTTCTTATTCTGTTGACCAATTCTGGCTTGTGATGCTGAATTTGAATGATTAGGTTTGTTCCGGAAGATCTTTCCGGAGTGCGTTGTATGTAACTGGCGTTGCTGTTTACTCCGGTAATTGGGAAGTTATTTAATTTGACCAGAATGTACTCCAGTATCAGAACTGTTAATATGTAACACAGGTATTGTGCATTCCGGAATGGGTGACTGCGCTATCTCTGGATTTGATAAAAGCGATACCACAAGATTGTTAACATATTCTGAATAGAATATTTCTTAATGTTGATAATACATCAATATCTTGGAGAACTGAATTATACTTGCCAACCACCAAATACACTGTGCTGGAAACAACTGATCTCCTCTTTCAAAGCGATCCAGTAATACAGATAAAGCTCACAGAATTATCTGGTACTCGTTATTAAACATATGCTCACCCATGGGGTGGGGGAACCACGTACAATCCTAATAAATAATACTAATATACTCGATAATGATAATAATAATAATAAGATCTGAAAACAACAATACTATTTCAGCGTCTTCTTGGCAGGTAGGTATCATAGGTATCGTGCGTGATTGGGGGGATGTCCTTCTAATGCCGTAGCATTTATTTCTCTGTATAGCTTTCTTGTATTGTATGATTGGGTTTTAGGAGATACTCCCCCCGTAGGGCCATCATCAGAAATGAAGGAGGGCTATGATCTCATCTGTCATATCGTAGAGTATTACATAATGAGCTTTACTCTCTCTTGATAGTGGACCACGCATCTCAAAGGTTATCATGTATTGCAAGATTGGGTTTGAAGAGTTACTCTCCCTGGATGGCCATCATCAGCAATAAGATTTAAACCAACAGCAACTTCAACTTAGTTATCTTCAAACTCATTTGTTCGGGTAGTCAAAACCTCTCCTCCCCTGACATGGTTATTTGGAGGGCTTAACACAGATTGCTTAAGAATATTAGGACACAACCTCACCGTTCAGGCTTTTCGGTTTATCTGCTTCAGAGGGTATACGTAGCAGCTCACCATTCCTCTATCGACATTGATTTGTGAAGAATTCCCCTGCCTGTTTGTTTGGATGTTTATCGGATCTTGCCATATGTCTGATTCGACCAGACACTCCATGCGAAGGTCGAGGCTGTTCTCATTAACCGTGGAGTGCCCACAGCGTTCCGATTCCTACTGGGCAAACAGCTTGAGATCCGATACAATGACAGATTGACTATCGTCTGCCTGACACGTCAGTCGCTATATAGCAGTCGACGTCTCTAGTACCACTTATCTCAGTTCAGTGAATGTGGTATGAAATAACTGGCATCTCTTTAAGCCCTGATGGCTTATGACTCGCCAAGCTTGTTCAATCATCAAATCAATACAAATTAATTGTACTTTCAATCAATCTGCCAGCAGTGAAGCTCGATATCAAATTGACAAGAGGTTCCCATAAAATCCTGCTAAGGATCACAGGAGTGGCATAGATGTATTGTCTGGGATAGGCGTTATGTATTCTACACAAGTACACTCCGTAGCATATTTCAGTCTTACTCTCACAAGTACCATTACCACTATTAGGAGAGAACCCCTAACATCACCTGCCTCTCTAAGACTGGTGACCCCACGGTTGTTCCATCATAAGAAGTGGATATAATTTTTGAGTCTTTCAGACACCATCCATGGACAACACGAGTGTCTAATTCTTCCATAATGATTTGGTATAAAGTTTATCAATTTTAAAAGAAAAATGCTTATTGTCCGTCGACACAAAATACTAATTCCTTCTCTTTGGACATCAGGTAGGCCATTGCGTAACCATAGAATAACTACTGCCATTCATTGCGAAGAGATCAACTTGATCGAAAAGAAGCCATAATTTATCCTTTCCATCAAAACCGGAACAAAATTCTGAGTCCAGTACTTTACGACATCTGAGGTCAGCTCCTTACTTATCATACAGACTTATTTACTCCTTTGGTACTTAGAAACAACTATTCATCTACTTCTTATTCAGGTACAGATAAATCCTAATTGGTTTACTCGATTGGTACATAAAAGCCTATTGACTCGTATAGCTTGCTTAAGCAGCACAATAAAGGTTCTATATCTGTCCTGCATTTCAGATTAGTTCATAACCAACATGAAGTAATTCGGTCCGAAGATAGCTTTGCTGTATTTGAAGAAAGACCCTGTAGAATCAAATGTCATCACGAGATGGCATCACCCATAACTCGGTTTCTCGTGACAATACAGTATCTGCCCAAGTGATGACTACTTGTCATCTATATTATTAAACCGTAGTAACTGTGTTGAAATGACACAGAGTCATTGTCCATCGTTCGTATTGGTTGGATACCGGAAGATACCTTATCGTATCTTCATTTGTTTTGTCGACTCAATGGTATGGGACAGTACTTGACAATATCATAAGATATCCTCTTCTCTGAAATTGATTCGAAGTCATCGAAGAGTACCTGAGAATATCATAGGATATCCTCGTCTCTTTTATTGATTCAAAGTTATCGAAGAGTACATGAGAATATCATAACCTATCCTTGTCTCTTTAATGGATTGGAAGTTATTGAAGAGTACCTGAAACTATCATAACATATCCTCGCCTCTTGTGTTGTCAAAAGGATATTCAAATGGTTTGTGATACTACCTGAAGCACAGATTGTATCACTTCATTTCTCTTTAGTTGAAAGTGTATTTGATTCGTTAGTGAGAATACCTGAAGCATACTTAGTATAACTTTGTTTCTCTTTTGTTGAAAGGATTTCAAATCATTAATGAGAATACCTGAAGCATACTTTGTATAACTTTGTTTCTCTTTGTTAAAAGGGTATTCGAATCTTTAAATGAGAATACCTGAATCATACTATATATTACTCCGTTTCTCTAAGTCAAAAGGATATTCGAATTGTTAAATGAGAATATCAGAAGCATACTGTGTATAACTCCATCTGTCAAACTTCATTATCCTGAATTGCAAGGATTTTTGGATCGTTAATGAAAAGCAGTTCGTTTATTACCTCCCTCCCTGAGGGTCATTTTCCGGACACTGTTTCATGTTGAATATATCAAAATATGAGATATCATGCCTGATGGTATGTCGATACATAATCGAATAATGTTACGAAAACCGGAAATGATCATAATAGCTTTCTTTTTGGGATGGTATTCAAAACGAAGTGAGAAAACTTGAAGACATCATACATGTCCTCGTTTCTCGTGTCGGAAGGTAATCAAATCGAACTGAAAATACCAGAAGACATCATATATGTCCTCATTTCTCATGTCGGAAGGTAATCGAATCGAAGTGAGAATACCTGAAGACAGCATATATGCCCTCATTTCTCATGTTGAAAAGTCATCAAATCAAAGTGAGAATACCTGAAGACATCATATATGCCCAGGTTTCTGGTGTCAGAAAGTATTTGAATCGATGTGGGAATACATGAGAACATCATACATGCCCTGGTTTCTCATGTCGAAAAGTAATCGAATCGAACTGAGAATACTTGATGTCATAACCCATACCCTCGTTTGTCTTGTCCGAATGTCTTAGATTCAAAGTGAGAATACATCTTCCGACCTGAATGCTGAATGAATCCTCTTGCATACTATTTCTTTTGCAACTATTTCAATTGGACTCCAGATATAATTATATCCTTAATCCAAAATTTTCCGCGCTTGCATATACATATTATAACAAAGCTTTATTTATATATAACTTATTAATGGATTCTATAACAATATATCGATTAAATCAAGAGACCTGTATACTGAGTCTTCCTTAACATTCGAAGAAATCCCTCAGCTCGTCATCGGATATCTCGTTTACCAATTGCTATCCTTCTTGAAACTATTCCATTGATTGAAAGGTAACTCCTGCTCCTCGAAATCCTCATCAATATCTTCAAACAGTAAAGAACGAACTTCTTCAAATGTTTTTTGCCAACTTGCTTTGGCCTGTCTATGCTCCCTTTCAAATATCTTCTGATATTATTGTTGGGCTTCATCTCATCAATTGTCATGACCTTCAGTCAATCCTTGATTATAACCATCGTTATAACCACTATCTTTTCCTTCATAATACATTCTCCAGTCTCGAGGTGTACATTTATCAATTTTCGAATATGCAATCTGAATTGTTTCTTGAAAACATATCATCCATTCTGGCCTGAGTGGTAAAAAGTTTTCTTCCCAAAAGTGAAACTAGCTTATTATTATAGACTGTTCGATAAAACTTCGAACATATATCAATATGATTGCCAATAGCACAACTAGTATGATATCATATCATTTGTTCATAGGCGGACAGGTAACATCTACCACTGGCTGCATTTTGTGTTTAATTATCCTCCTCGCAATAACACACTCTGTTTTATTCTTTTCTTTGCAGTTGCAATATCACTTATTGCAGAACGAATGGTATGCCTTCCAATTGTGTTCAAACGCAATATCTTGTAATTCGAGCAAGTTTCCATTAATTACTGACTGACTATAATATTCAACCCAATGTTTCGTGGTCTGCGGTTCTTGATGAAAGATAGGATCATCCCGATTGTTATCCGGTACTTCGGATAAAATCAGTATTGTTCAGCGGAATATATTGAGAGGTTCAAGGTCAACTGGATTAGGCATATATCCGTCTGAAACAAATATACTGAACTTATTGTGCGTGTGACGGGCTGTCTTCTGGCCCGAAATTGAATCCTACCCTCAGGTTCTGATAACGGTTCAGTTTTGCTGGAAATTACTGAATACCAGGTTGTATCTTCTGATACTGTTGTTAATTCTTCTTCGTCAATCTGTTCATTCGATGAAATTTTAAAACCATAATCGTCTGCTGCTTTGGCAACAGGTATCTGGAATATACAATGTCCAGATATTTTAGACCATGATGTAGCTACTGTGTATTGCTCTGCCCACTCTTATTCCGTTTGTAACAAAGAGGCGCCTTGGTCGTTTAGCACTTCATATGCTGCAAGCTATATTTTGCTCAGGTAGTACTATTAACCAAGTGCGACAGTACTTGAAATATTATACCATTGCTGAGGTGCTTCCACCTAACTAACTATTCTTATATGTATCAAGGGATACTTAAGTAAGTACTAGGTACATGGCCGTAGTTACTATCGCATTTGTCCAAGCGTATCTCCACACAAAGTGTATGGGCAATGTGTATAAATCGTTTACACAATGAGGGCAGATATGAATAGTTGTGTCAGATGCTAGTAAATGGATCGCAACTGAATTGTATCGTGGCGTAACGCAATATTGACAATACATATAACTTGTATAATTACTGCCAGTGATTACATATTATCGTAAAGTATATTCCGTACAATGAATCTTCAATGATTGAATAATATCATAAAGAGTATTCATAAAATGACTGGAGGTGATTATTTGTTGAAGTATATTTGTATGATTGATCTTTGAGATATATGAATATCTTAAGGTATTCCATATAATTAATCTCGATGATGAATTAATGTCATAAAATATATTCATATAATTGATCTTGGTGATTAATTAATATTGTGGTGGTAATATTTTGCCTGTCCATAGTGCAATCTTAATTGACACGGATCTTCACAAAATCATCCTCTATCTCTTCCTTGATAAATCTGCCTTTCAGACACTATCAGCAATATTACGTCTCAGCGTAAACTCCCTCAATATTCCAAATCTCAACTCTGAAGGACATCAGCAACAAGACTAGTTTCCGTCTGAAACACCCGGGTGTTGCGGACGTCTCTGCCGCCTCTAACGGAACCTCATACCTGCTGACGGAGAATTACACGCTTCCCGTCGCCCAGGCCATAGGTCACGTTGCATACTCACCTCCATTACTTTGCGCCTGGTATACGCACCATCAGAATGACATGTGTGTTACACTCTTCGGAGGGGCTGCAGTTCTGCTGTAGCCGTTCACACAACGCCTGGCAATGTTTATGCCTTTCTTCGGCCGATCGCCACATTTTACATCTCCACTATTGCAATATATCGGATGCCGCACTCGCCCCATATATGTTCAGCTTTGAGATTTTGTCACATATTGCAATACAGTCATGGCTGCGGATTCCTCGCTTGCCGTTGCATTTGCTTTGCCATTATCGTATTTTACAGGTCTGAAATATACATTCCAATCTTTACACTCTTCAGCACAGTGCCCTCAGTCCTCCGCATTTGGCGTTGATCCATCATCGGCTTGCGATGCTTCTTCCTCCTCATCCGCGTCCGCATCGTCACCATTCTCGCCCTCATCCCCGTCGCCATCCTTGCCCTCATACCTGTCGTCATCACTGGTTCCCAGGTCAAACCTCTGGAGTTCTGTCGTGGGCTGCCGTTGCCAGCTGGTGGTGGGGATGGCATCGCGATCGTCGCTTTCATCACCTCCAGCTTCGTAATCGCCGCTGCCCCCTGGCATCCCTAAATGCAGTTCCTCATCCGTGGAATTGTTGTCTATCTGGATGATTGGGTCAGTGCTTCCGATCTCAGGTTCCTCAAGCGCCACTTCGGAGGCCAAATAATCAAGAAGAACAGCATTGCCAACACGCGCTGCTTCCACGCTGATCACCATGGCAGGCGTTGGGTTCTCCGCATGTTGGATCTCACGCTTGACTGTAGCAAGAGTGTTGATATATACCTTATGTTGGTAGCTGTCCGGTATTGTGTTCCAGGTATTCAGCTAGAATGTATACGTGTCTGTAATGCCCGGCAAGGTTAACAACCTGCGACCCACTACAGCGCAGCAGGATGCGATCTTACCACCGTCATTGTTGTGGTTGAAGTAGTTCGAGCGATCAGGTCTGTCCGCTTTCAGCTTTGACTTTGAAGCCTTCGGATGAACACCTTTGGTCTTTTACCACTCCAGGAGAGCATGTCGCAATGCAGTGCATGTAAACATGATCAGTGGGGAGGGGATATGACCGTCCTTGTCATTAATCATGGAATTATAAAATCCATCAGGATACTTGCCCCGGTTATTCGCCTGATGATGAAGTTCAATGTAGATATACCACGGGATTGCTTCCGCCAGGAAGTATAGTGGATGCTAGCCATTTGTTATGGGCTTTCGACTCTCTCTGCGTTGAATTTGGACCGTGAACAGCACCTTCCACACGCTCTGCTAGCGGAAAAAGATACTTATTGTCCGCCAGACGGGAATCAATCAATTCCAAACGCCCTGGTCTGGATTCAAAGCGGCAAAGATCATAATTCTGTTCAATGTTGTCCCTTGCTGATTGAATGAAATGGGATTTAACCTTATCGACTTGTGCGTGAACCTAGTACCGGTTTGAGTGAGGAATATCCACCGTCGGCCATTGATTCAGCATACCTGTTTCAAGATCTCCTTTGTGCATGCCTCGAAAGCTATGGACCAAATCATATTTTGCTGCATAGCAGTGTTCCAGTACGTCTCTATTATCTGCCAGTGGGGGGCTTCAGCTATTGCTTTCACAACGCGTCGCATTGCACAACTTACGATCTCCAAGTCGCTTGCACTCATTAATGGCCATCTGTTCCACATGTGGAGCTCCAGGAGTCTGCCTGTTGGAAATACAAGATGCGTCATGTCTGACTGACCAAATCGATGCCTGCTGCGACTGCCGGAGACCATTGATCGAGGTGTAGACACAGCTTGCAGTTGCAATTGCCACTGTCTCTGCCACTGATTCATTTCGGTATCACACGTTCGCAGTGGATTTGTAATGATCGCGCGGGCTTCTGGATTCGGGATCGGCGTAGGCAGGTTTTCAAGAGCTCTGAGAGGAGTGGGAGTGCTAGCAATGCCGGATGCGGGGCTAGATACAACGCAACATGTTGAGTCTGTCTGTATTGTTTCGCTGAGAGCGGGTGTGTTACGACTGTTTGTACCCGGCGGGGCGGTGGGGGTAATTATTGACCGTTGCTGTGTAGCGTGTGGGGTGGAAGTCATGCGTTGAGTGATATCTGCAACGCAACAATTGTTCAGGGAAGATGAGGGGGTGGAGTTCTGACCTTGGATTGTAGAAGGTACAGAACTCCCTCCTTGAGAGGAATCCCTCTCGCCAGCCGGTACGTGAACGCGTCTCTTAGCAGCCAGAAGTTGAGAATTCCCACAAGGCCCACGCTGTTTATGATCTTGACAATTAGCAAGACTTCGAACATTTCGTACCACCGGAGTCAGGTCACGGTGAGGGTTTTGGTAACGCATATTCCGATATAGATGTTCGACATTAAGAAGGTAGGAATAATATCCTCTGCATGCATTTGCAATGGCAGGCGAGGTAGACTCCAATATGAGCGACCATGGACGGATTCGACAAAACAGGGAGGCGCAGTGCAGACTGCGCTAGACTCTAAACCCTGACAATACCCGGGGACGAGATCACTTCAAAAGCATTCAATTATGGCCCGGTTAACTGCCATCAGATCAAACTCAGATTAAACTGAGCTTTGATATTCACTGTTACAGCAACGTCTGAAGGTCCATTTGCACCCGTTGAAGGGTGTATATGCCATCTTGGCACGATTATCATCATATTGCGCTCCATCTTGGCACAATACTTCGAACCATCGATTGTGTATACCTTCAGCTTCCGGGTGGAAATCCCCGTTTGAGAGAGCTCAAAGCATTACACAGCGAACAATGACGTATTCTCTATCCTATGACATCAGTTGCATGTGCTTTTTCCACTGCTAGGCATTGGTAGCCATGTTGGATGGTTGCACAGTTGGGACAACTTGAGAACTACTCAGTTTGCTCCGAGATGCACGAGGTCTGAGCGGCAAAACTGGTATGTGAGGTCAAAGCAAAGCGCAGCGTTGCAAACTGTCCTCACCGCGTGTACTAAATCTCGTCTCGAGGCTCCTCATTCATGAGGTGCCTGGTGGTTGTGGAAGATCAAGGCAGGGCCGTTTTGTATTCATTAACCAACAAGACACAGGATATGAACCAAATGTCAGGAACTCGAGTATATATATCAATTCTTCCCGCCTACACCTCGATTCTCTTTTCCTCCCGTATTACACACACCGCCAGCATCCTGAACTGTCTTGACATCACGTGACTTGCACAAAACAACGACTCTCATTACAAAATACACTCGATAACCTACACAACATTGTATGTTCACGCTGGGCTGCCTTCCGCTACGTTCAACTGAATCATAATGCTAACGCCTCGGATGTAGATTCAATTTCGACTCGCAGCGATGACACCAAAGGGCAGGCACAAAAGAAATGGGAAGGAAACTGCTACGGAAAAAATGCCGACTTCCGTCCTAAATCAACGCCTGTCATTGGATGAGGACCGTATAAAGGGATTCATCTCGGAACACATCCGCAGACTGATACGGATATACAATGTTTGTGGCGTCAAGGGTGAGAGGGCCTGGGACCTCTTGTATGATAAAATCTGTCTTGATCTAGTCACGACTCGCCACTTGTCACAATTCAAGCCGATGTGGCCCCACCGCAGGAGCAGGAGTTCTCCTTTTCGGGAGTGGTGGGCAGCATTCCACTCATATATGGGGCAAATGTTTGACCCAAGCGATGATCAAATAAACAAGTGGAGGTGGGACAACCCCCGTGCCTTCGGGGATCAAGTCGATCGGTCCAATCCGCAGACAACCAGCTAGGAAAATGTTACACGCACCGGTGAGCATTTCTCTTGGTACAGTACCAATGACCTCAGGGCAATGATTCAGCCACCAAGCTGCTAGCAGTACAAGCCAGGCAACTTCCTGGCCATTAGACCACTGAATTGGGATGAGATAATCGATGAGAATGATGATGATGAGAACTGGGCAGATCCCAGAGCGCCGAGTGGTGGGATGAGCCGTCCTGGCGATGGTAATGACAATGACAATGGGGAGGGTGAGGAGGACATGCAGGGCGGTGAGAAAGGGACAGGGAAAGGGAAGGGAACAAAGGACGGGAAGAGGAATGGGAAGGGGAAGCGGAAGGGAAACGGTCCAGGGACAGGTATCGTTACACAAACCACAAGGGGAGATGATATCTCTCGTGCTGTTGCTCTGCAGTTGCAGAAGGATATGTATGAGGCAGACTCAGACACGGAGGGATAACTAGAGCGGGTATATTTAGAGCCGGGAGCATTGCCTGCCGTGCCAATTTCCACAGATGATGATACTGACCCTACCGAGAAGTCGGACGGCAAATATGACTCAGAACATGATTCTGATGTGGATATGCGCATGGAGGATGATGAAGACGCACCAGATGGCGTTGATTTAGATGGCGATGTGGATATGGAAATGGATGGTGACAATGATGGGGAGGAAAATGAAGAGGAGGGAGATGAAGAGAAGGAAGATGAGGAGGAGGTGAAGGAGGAGGATGAGGATGAGGAGGAGGATAAGGATGAGGATGATGGCAAAGAACCTGTGACGATTGGCCAGGGAGTGATGGTAAATACATCGGCTGACGATGCTGATACCATGGTAGACGATGAGCCAACCTGGCTACCTGAGCAAGGCCATAAGATGCGGGAGCATACGCTAAGGCCACAACCTTCAGAGCCTGCCCCACGGCCTCAAACCCCGGAGCCTCCCCCACGACCACGAACTCCGGAGACACATACCCTCAGTGGGGTGGAGTTTTTGAGGCTTGTGACTCCACAAAAACGTCGCCCAGCGGCGCCAAATCTGCGAGGAGCAGAGGCGGCCGGAAACACCTTGGATGTCGATGTGGAGCAGCAGCTACTCGGCGAATCGGCAGGTGGCAAAAGACTCCACGATGTCCCTCTCCTGGATGACACTCTCCCGGATGTCCCTATCCCAGATGTCCCACTCCCGGATGTCTCTCTCCCCGATGTCCCTCTCCCTGATGTCCCACTCCCTGATGTCCCTCTCCCTGAGGCGCGCCCGGATGGCTCGGTAGGCTAGGAGTGAACCAGTCCTCTCGTTGCAGAGGAGGCGTGTGTTTGGGTTAGAGTCGGGTTCTTGTCTTGTGAGTTGCCTTAGATGTAATTTATTCATCTCAGGCACTGATCAAGGCACGCATGGAGGTGTTTGGTTCGTTTGGGTTAGGGTTGTGGGCTTGTTCGTTTCATTTGTTCTAATGTATTCATCTCAGGCATTGATTATTACATGTGTCGCGAGGTTTCTGGATTACTTAGGGTTTATTTTTCTATTTATTCATAGTATTATGGGACATCATGCATGCAGTGTTTTTGCAACTGCCGGCCTGATGGTGTTGAGGCTCAATAAATCTCTCAAGTATCGTGAGCTTATACCCACACCACACTGCTCAGTCCCAGCTCCAACTATTGTGCCCTTCGACAGTGAATACTCCACTCCTCCTGTGTCGTCAACAGTGCCAGAGAAGACCCCATTCAATTGCACTGAATTTTCATGCCGAAAGAAGTTCAACTGAGACAGCTGGCAACTTAAACATATCAAATTACACCATGCTGAACACCTTTAAGTTGCAAAGAATCTGACTGTTCCCAGCGCACCCTGACGGGTTGAACCTGCTCAGTGTCGTGAATTCAACACGAGCAAAGATTCAGTCGGAGACTTGGACAAGGTTCCTGACCTCGAACACGTTGAAAACATCGCAGACTTGGGGTCTAAACCACCGCCACCTCCTCTCCCGCGGACTGAATCATACCCCGGCACCGGCGCTCGGCTGAGCGATTACATTGCTGAGCCATGGGAACGCGACGCTCAGTGTTGCTTTGGGAAGAACCTACAGAACAATCCCTAGTACCCGTTTGCGACGCGTGAAGAGTACAAATATATCCAGTGTGGGATCAAGAAGAAGGGTATGAACACGTACTATGACAATGTGCTGAAGGAAGAACACACCGCTCTGCGTTTCCCAAGCTTCAAAAATGGGGATAGGGTCAAGAAGCTCGTGGCTTACAAGCCAGATGATCAGGCTCTCGGAGAGTGGGAACTACACACTCTCGAGGATATGAAATGGAATGACAATCACCAACCGCCTATCTAATACTGGAGTCGAGACATCATCAAAAGCCTGAGATGATTGATGTGGCAGCCAGCCTGCGCCGAGCATCTCATTTATGCCCCTCAGCGTTGTGTTAACAGCGATATGCCACGGAAACGCCTCTATACTGCAATGCACACTGCGGACTGGTGCTAGGAGACACAGGTACGCCGAGATACTCGAGGATAATAATGTGCTAATCGAGGTTAAGGCCACGCTCAGACCGGGGGATACACCTGTTCCCTTGATCTTCAGATCCGACAGAACACATCTCTCGCATTTTGCTGGCGACAAACAAGAGTGGCCTGTATATGTGACAATGCCTAATCTGTCTCCGAAAATCCGCCAGATGCCCTCAACGCACCCCGTTGTAATGGTCGCTCTCCTGCCGACTCCAAGCAAACACTGCAATATTCCTCAGAAGCGGCTGGATGAGCAGCGGCATACAAACCGGGATGGGCTGACCGAAGTACTCCTGCAGGAACTCCAGGCTCTCGCCTGTAAACAAAATCCCAACGCCGAGAGCGGGTATTTCAATGTTCTCTGTGCAGATGGCAACTTCAGGCATTGCAAACCGGTTTTAGCAGCGTAGCTTACAGATTGCCCTGAGTATAGCGACCTACATCATCTCGAGCAGCGTGTCTGTTTTAGGTGCCAGTGTCCAAAGAACAAACTTGGAGATTATGGCCCTTTTGACAAGCAACACCCCCGGCTGGATCACAATCTATATAGAACGCTCAGTGATGCCAACACCAAGGCATCCGATACTGAACTCTCGTCGCTCTATGTCCACCAAGGATTTAAAATTTTTCGACATATTCCCTGTATCGTGAGCGACGTCCCAAAGCCCGACCTCCTCCATACAATGCAGATCGGCATGCTTGACCACCTGCAGAAGTGGATTGTCGACTTCATGATGACGCACGAACGGCTTGACAAGTACAATGCAATCTGGTTGTCCGTTCCTGCTTACCACGACCTCACACCAAAAAATGAGTCATATGAGGATGTTTCTCGATGGAATTAGAAGGAGATGAAAGAAATGAGCCAGTACCTGCCTGGAGTTGTAACGCAGTCTCTGGGAGGCGGAAGCCCCGCTCAGCGTCCCGTATTCAATCGCCCAATTGAGTGCACACAGGCATTATTAGAATTCTATATGTATGCTCGATATAAATCTCATGATGATGCAACTTTGAGCTACATGGAGGATGCGTTGCATCGTTTTCACACCTTGAAAGATGTTTTCTTACTCGGGCGAGCCGGCATAAAGGTGAAGGCCAAAGCCAATGCCTTGAGAACAGATCTCGGGAAGAATTGAAAGCCAGACAAGGAAACAAATGCTGAAACTTGGACGCCGTCCAAGAAGCTGTGCGAAATCAATGCCTGGCGGGATCATATCAGCCACGAGATAGATGTTTCCAAGCGGTTGGATGCCGACTTCAACTTTCACAAGATCCACTTGATGTCTCATTGGGTCGAACAGATTGGTTGATCCGGAGAGTTGCAACAGTATTCTGCCGAGAGACATGAACAAGCACATTAAATGAACCTCAAGGATGGTTGGAACGCCTCAAATGACAATGTCAACTACCTGCCGCAAGTAATCGCCTTTCAGCGTGGCATTCTGTGCTGAGAAGACAGAGAGGTCAATCTCCAAGCCCTCGCTCAGCGTCGGGAGAACAGCGCTGCCGCCTGCAAAGTCTTTTCTTCTGTTGCTGAACTGGCTGCCCCCCTGAGCTCCCAGTCATATGCGAAGCCTGAAGTCATGGGGCCCCAGAACTGCCGTGATGGAAAGCATCCTGATGCTGTGATCAAAGACTTCAGAGCATTACTCAACAATACACAAGACGCAACGCACCGTGTGGCAATACACAGCACCACGCGGGAGTTTATCAAGCATAAGAGTCATAACAAGATGTATATATCGGATGAACAACTGCATGCAATGGAGCTCTCTATTTACTGTGGTATTAAAGTTCCAGTCGAGGGTTTAGATGGTGAATGCATATCTGAGATGTGTCGATGCACAGGAAGCCGGAGCTGGCGCAGAGGGGATCGACAGACCGACTGGGTGTGGGTACAGCAACGCCAGGGGCGGTGTTATGGTGTGCTGTACGGGCGTCGCCCGTGGCAACTACAACGAGTATTCAAAATCAAACTCCTCAACGAGGATGGATCTTTCTTTGAGTACTGGTTAGCCTTGGCGCTCACCACAATACCTGAAAACTCAGGTAACTTCGATCCCGTCTCGAAATTTGTTCATTTGAGAAAAGCACTGGCAGCCATTGCTTTGCAAGTTTTCAGCATGGGAACTGTTGTCGTCAGCGCGCAGGTCATTCCAGAGATTGCTACTAGTAGTAGGACAGGTGACGGATGGAAAGAGCGATGGATTTTCAATAGCCACATAGATCTGGCGACTTGGAAGGATGTGTATAATTAGTAGAGACACAATTGCATTTTGGGTGCAGGTGGAAGGAACGTGAGAAGAGATATTCACAGCGTCACCCATCACCTTGCAATCCCGTATCATTAGTAAAGAGAAAATTTCATTTTGCACGCAGGTAGAAGGAATGTGAGGAGAGATTTTCACAGCATCTCACATCGCATTGCAATCCCGATGCAAGCGCGTACCCAATGAACCCCTTCCGACGTATGGTCACAGTTGGCCACAACGCCAGAGTGATCGTATAAAATCGGAGACCGACAGAACGAGAAGAAAGGGTGAAACAGCGATCAGTGCGCGATATGGAACATGACGCGTTGAATTGAAGCCGCTCGCGGAGTAATTTGCCACCGGGGTGTCTCTGACGGATCAGACGGAGCGCGTCAACTCCGACTGAGGCATTCAGCCCAGACGGAAATATTTTCTGCTGATGGAGATTACGAATTATACTTCCTCTCTTCGCATTCTGTTTCCCAAATCAGGCTTGCAATTACGAATTTGAAGAATTAGGTTCATTCTGTAAAGATCTTTCCGGAGCGCATTATATGTCACTGGCAATGCTGTTTGCTCCATCAATTGGGAAGTAAATTACTTCGACCAGAATGTACTTCAGTATTGGAACCGTTGATAAGTAACAAAGGTAATTTGGATTCAGGAACGAGTGACCCTGCCATCACGGGATTGTTACAGGTGATACATCAAGATGGTAAACCTATTCCGAGGGGAATACTCCATTATGGTGAGAATACCTCAATATCTCAGTGAACTGAATTATACTTCCCAACAACCAAATACACTGTGCTTCAAACAACTGATGTTCGCTTTCGAAGCGATCCAGAGATAAAGGATATGTGCACAGTATTATGGCGTACTGGTTATTCAACTTATACTGATCCGTGGGGTGGGGGAATCGAGTACAATCCTAATAGATAATCTTTCTATTCTTGATAGTGATCATACTAATAATAAGAACTGAAAACAACAATACCATTTCAGCTTGTTCTTTGCAGGTAGGTATCGTAGGTATGGTGTGTGTGTGTGGGGCTGTCCTCCCACTGCCAAAGCATTGCTGACTCTTCATTGCTCTCTTGTATTGTATGATTGGGTGTTAGAAGTTACTCCCCACGTAGGGCCAGCATCATGAATCAAGGATTGCTATGATCTCATCTGTCATATCGTACAGTACTACTTAATGAGCATTAATCTCTCGTGATAGCAGATCATGCATCCCAAAGGTAATTGGGTATTCCATAATTGGGTTTGAAGAGTTAGTCTCCCCGGATCGCCATCATCAGCAACAAGATTTGATTAAACAATGGCTTCAATGTTGATATCTTGCAACTCGTTTGTTTGGGTCGTCAAACCTCTTCTCGCCTGATGTGGTTATTTGGAGGACTTCAAACAGAATGCTCAATTGGATCATGACACAACCTCACCCTTCAGGCTTGTTGGATTATCTGCTCGAGAGGCTATACGTGGCGGCGCACGATTGCGCTGTCGACATTGAATTTTGACAAATTACCCTGTCTGTTTGTTCGGATGTCTCTCGTATCTTGCCTTACGTTAGAATCAGTCAGACACGCAATGCCAAGGTCGGGACTATTCTCACTAACCGGCGAGTGCCCATGCTGTTCCAATATATACTGGGGACATGGCTTGAGATCCCACATCGATGCATATTGCCTATCATCTCCCTGACATATCAGTTGGTATATGGCAGTCGACGCATCTAGTCGCACTTAACTAAGTTCAGTGAATGTGGTCAGAAATTACTGACACCTCTTTAAGCCCTGAAGGATTACGACTGGTCAAGGATATTGCATCATCAAATCAATAACAATAAATTGAACTTTCAACCAATCCGCTAGGTATGAGGCTAGCTATCGAATCGACACGAAGTTGCGGTGAAATCCCGCTGTGGATCACAGGACTGGCATACTTGTGCTGTCCAGGATAGGCGTTCTGTAGTCTACACGAGTGAACTCCATAGCATATATCCTTCCGACAATCAAACAAGTACCACTACCTACATTTGGAGAGAACGCTGAATAATCAAGCAATGTGCAATATATTCTATCTGATCTAGCATTCTCACACCTGAAATGTACCCATTCAACTATTGCTGCCATCAGCTTATTGTGTAACTTATTAGTCTGATTCGCAATCTGGATGAACCCATCAACACAAAGTGCTTAACCATGCGGATTATTA
>Ga0307512_10001790_pt1 | contig 29181 bp, 30 predicted proteins | sample 14_EM_MG_FD_200267 | JGI IMG/M metagenome (GOLD analysis project Ga0307512, IMG submission 200267) | Populus trichocarpa ectomycorrhiza microbial communities from riparian zone in the Pacific Northwest, United States - 14_EM | ecosystem: Host-associated > Plants > Roots > Unclassified | place... | reverse complement strand
CTGAGGAATGTATTAGTCATTGGATTGGAACTCAGAATATGTAACTGAGTGAAGTTATATATCGGCTGATGATTTGGTTGGGGTTGCGCTGTGAATCCACACGTTTGGTTGTAACATGATCCTATAATGCTGCTTCTCTGATGTCGGTGCTCGATTGCAGTCATCAGCCAGAAACTCTCCCTTGGTCGATCATTGGCTATTTGTCTCCATCGAGGGGTTTGGTGACTTGGTGAGTGGGAAATAGGTAACTCAACTGCTGACAGATGTTGCTTGCGATGCTGCTTCTGCAGTCATCACTGCTTTTCTCAATTGACCCAATGTTGAATCATTAATGATCGTTGTGATTATTGCCTGATTGCTGAATGTGTGTGTGGTAGACTGTCATTGAGGGATTGTTGGGTTATAGTGACCTGTTGGAAAAGTACTCAACATGCCATGACTGAATCCTGGGAGTGAAAGGACTCCATTTACCTACAAAGCGCTGATAGCCTAAGGGTGCAAACACTCAGCGCCGGCTGCATACCAACCTAGATGGTATTTGGGATGATAAGGTTGCAAATGTGGACTGAAGTGATAGTATGGGTAAAAGTGTGAGATATCATGATCGCTAGTAATGTACGGCTCATGGGGAGCCCACAATATTGAATGGCCGATACCTGGCCCATGACACCTAACATGTCACTCACATGATGCATAACCGCCCCCTGTTACCATCGTGATGAATGATTCATTTCCCCTCTTCATACTTCAGTTTGTGCACAAATAGTCACACGCGACTGGTCAATATCCTCCGATAACATTTCTGAACCTGAAATTCTTCGTAAAGTAACATATATATTCTGGGTGAAACATATTGACCCCTTCCATCCTAGTTTTTCATGTGTCCCTAATTCCTGCAGGTTTCAATTGCAGTGACCATCGTCAAGCCATGTTCATCCTGTTTCACTGACAACTGTGTTTGCCGAATTGATCCAGGAACAATTTGTGTGGCGGTCATGGCCTCATGCTGGGGCATGACTGGACCATTGCTGGCATTCTCAAGCTCTTTATCGCATTTGTTGTCTGCCTCCCAGGTATATTCGCTCACAGTTGGATTGTGCAAGGAACCATTCCAGATACGCCAATTATCCTTGTCGGAAATGCTTTCAGGTACACGATTCTTGTCACATTGTGCTGGAAATCTGTCGATTGTTAGGATGTGCTAGACATTTAGTACTTGAGTCTGTCCTCCAGGGAGGTCTTTTGTAAACACAGCCACTGGCATAGGTGATCATCCTGACAATGTACATCCAGCTATACCATCATATTCAATGGTTAACCAGGAGACTTTGATGATCTCTTGGGTATCTGAAAGGAATCCTCCAGTTGTTATTTGCTTCTATTAGGTGCGAGATTCCCTCTGTGTAGCATGTGGGTTTTGGTTGCCCTGCCACATTTCCAAAAGGTGGCGGAGTTTGGCCAATCTATGAAAATTTCTTTCCTCCGGCTATTGCTTCAATTTGAAGATGACATGGAAACTATCATGAGAGATATGCCCGATAGAGGTCTATTGATATATATGTACGACCGCTTAATGTATTCAGAAACAGAAGAGGAACATACCCAGATAGTCCTGGTGGTACTTTGATGATTACAGGAAACTATCCTTGCCATTGCACCAGACAAATGTCCATGGCATGCCTCCAGAGTGGAATTTCCTGAATACATCATATATTCAGAAGGAGTAGAAACAGTTTTGGATGAGATAGAGACAATTCTGCAATGGCGAAAACAAGAACGCAAAGAAGACATGCAAATGTTTTTGGGATTGAACAACATTTGTGATGATTTTTTAATGATTTGTAAGCAAGATGAAGCCTATTACAGACCGTCTTAGGAATGGTGTTCTAGATGAGCGGTCTCATCAATGTGCTAAGGTATGCCATCTTGAAAGCAAAAGTGATAAAATGAAGAAGCTCAATTATCTCTTGATACAAGAGAAGGAAAATACTAAACTTATAAACAGAGAAAACACCATGCTCCGCGAAGCCGAGTATTACAACCGAAGCCACAAGCTGAGTACCAGTGCCGGAGCTTGTCCTCCTCATCCACATGGGGGCAGGCGAGGCCCATGGTGGCCACAACGCATCGGCCTGATACCTCCAGCCTTAGGCCAGTGGGGGCTGTAAGCCCCCCAACGCCACCGAAGTCACCAGGCCAAATCCTATGCCATCACACCTCCTTTGGCCCAAGGCTATTCTTACAAAATAAATAAACTACACAAGGAAACAATCCCAAAATACAACCCATTAACCAAAGGAAAACCAATTAATCTCCTTGTGAATTCCATCAGATCCAAGAGCAAATCCACATCCATATCCAAGACTCGAGAGAAATTATCCAAATCCTTCTCATGATCCTTCCTGGGTCCAATTATTCCAATCATGCCTGAAACCGTGGGATTCTACCTTACTCAAACGTGCTGTACAAGCTCCCAGAATATCACTCTCCCATGGGCCTGAGTGAGCGGAGCAGCCAATAACCATAACCGTGACTACCAAGCTCAAGATGGACACCAAGTCCCGAGTCCCGGCGTGTGATCAATCAAGATAGAATCATGCGACACACAGTCGATCCGTACAAGGAGAGGTAGTCGACACGCAGTCGACCAAAGGATTTTCTCTCACCAAATCAACATCAGAGATTTTGGTCAACAATTCGACAGAAAGGGGATTGTCGTCACCAAGTCAAACTAGGGAGATGTTGTCACCAAGTTGCCAAGAGGTCATCACACGGTCGACCAAAGGGGTTGTCATCACTAAGTCGACAGCAGATCGTCACATATTCAACCAATGGGGTTGTCATCACCACGTTGGCAAGAAGGGGATGTTGTCACCAAGTGGACGAGAGGTAGTTACACAGTCGACCAAATGAGCCGGCATACCAACTCAATACAAGAGTAGACTAAATATGTCAATCCAAGGAGCGGGGACACCAAGTCAACCCAAGGAGCAGAGACAACCAGTCAACCAAAGAGTGGGGACACCAAGTCAACCCAAGGAGCGGGGACACCAAGTCAACCCAATGAGATAGGGGACACCAAGTCAACCCAAGAGAAGGGACACCAAGTCAACCCACAGAGGAAGGGGACACCAAGTCAACCAATGAAGAAAGGGAGGGGACTCCAAGTCAACCCACTGAAAAAGGGAGGGGACACCAAGTCAACCCACTGAACAGTCGCAGGGAGTATCAACTCATTGATTAAAAGAGGTCAATAAGGAGGGAAAGGCAGGGCTCTAAACCTGTTGAAAGCAAAAGAGAAAGAATGAGGAAGCTCAAATGTCTGTCGATACAGGAGAAGGAAAATACTAAACTTATATACGGTGAACAGACCATAGTCCGCAAAGCCGAGTATCACAACTGGAGCCTGAAGCTGAGTACTAGTGCCAGAGCTAGGCCTACTCCTCAGCATGGCGGCAGGCGAGGCCCATGGGGGCCACAACCCACCGGCCTGATGCCCAAGGTCTTAGGCCAATGGGGGCTGAAGGACCCAGAACACGACCGAAACCTTCAATATGGAGTCCCCATTTCGACAGATAGTGCCTCAAGAAGTACACCAAGTAGATGTTCGAATCTGATGACCAATTCTGACGTATTCAGATGACATACTCGGATAACATGAAAAACCCCATCAGACGAGGAGATTTACAATCTCCATCCCACTTTACAGCAGTTAATCGAACTTTGATCCGGCAGATACGAGAACCGAAAGAATTGAATCTGTATTCACCAACCATTCCCAGATACGCGCCTGTGGACGACTTCATTGGTCTTGGGACAAGAGTCCCCTGTGCGACAAGAGTCTACCCTTGAATACGACCCCACCCTCGGACATCAGTCCACCCTCTGACAAGTATCCACCCTCAGATAAGAGTCCACCTTTGGCAGTTGGTGCTGGAAGCACTTGGAGTTTCTCGATCAAGCTTGTCTTTTCTGAGCATCTGAAATCAATGGCTTTATGCATCAAGAACCGTCTGGCCCACACGTTCTTGTGATATATTTATTATTGCACTCTGTAACATCCCGCTGCAGATGGAGAGTCCGGACATCCAATGTAGGAGGCTGGATGGCCCAGATGAACCTTCGCGGACAAGGGACGAGTATGTCGTCAGTGCGGTTGTAGACTTTGACACGCTCTAAAAACCCGGGAATGGGATGGAGCAACTCTGGAGGCAGATCACATTAGTACTCTGCAGTCCGCGTTAAATTTTATCAAAACTTTTGAAATCATATCCCATTTGTACTGTGCTGTTCGATCATATCACAGTGAGTCCTGATGAGTTTCCGAGGCACAATACCGGAAGCACCGCATGTATGACAACCTATTCTACAGGCCTGGTGCCATGGTACTTGCTATCTCAATGGGAGCTTGCACTACGCCTACTGAGAGCTATGCGAAAGCGGTCTCACAAGGTGAATGCCCTTGTATGCGGGACAAGCGAGCAGATGCACCAATCAATGATTCCACCAGTCCAGCAATTGACCAGTCCGGACCGGGTCCGTCCAAGTCCGGTCCAATCCGGTCTGAGAACTGTTTGGGCCGGGCTCGGACCAATCTCCAATTTTTCGGGACCTGGACTGAACAGGCCTGGACTGCTGTGGACCGGTCCATTCAGGCCGAATCGGCCCGAATACGTTGCAAGTTACTGATATATGTGGTCACCACATATACTCATCTTGTCACTTGCAACTCACCATGCACGTCTTACCCCTCACCACCTGCTACTTACCACTCACCTGTCACCACTGTAATCTTCTGAGTCACTGAATAGACTCATAAACAATAGCTTACTTGCCATCGCCAGTCACCACTCTCCACCACTTACCACTTGCCATTCCAAATATCACTGCCTTATCATGTTGACTAAAGATTTCGCCTACAAGGCCTAATACTTTCTAGAAGGCCAGCAAAGCTGCCGGAATGCACTGGAGAGTGGTTACTGATGATCTGAGTCGCCAGGTAGACTCATACAAGATGAGTCACCTGCCACCAACATAGCCATTGACCATTTGTAATGCATCTTCGCAATGGTTGCTCCATAGAACCTTACTTTTCCTTGTTTATATAAAGCATAGATCTCTCCTGCAGTGAGAGAGAATAGAAAGACAGATTAGATCTTCTCCTCCTATACTCCATATCGTCTCAACTCATCACTGTGGGACGCTCAGATTCAAACTGCAAATAGAGCATATTCTCCACCCCGAAACAGTAAGGGGTGGGTTCATTGTGATTGTACACAGCGGGTGTGTGTTGTGAAGTGACGTTGTGTCTGTGTTCGGGGTGTGTTGGGATCAATCGAGTACGAAGAGAGATATTGAATTGACTATTGTACACAACTGATTATCCAAAGAGCAAAGAGCGAGAAAGACAGGCAACTATATATGGGAAGGAAGAGGGCATACTCGGCAAACCTGAGTATCACATCGGGACACTGATGCCGACCATCATTTCCTGGGCTAGCCCGACTCCTTGGCGTTGAGGCTGGTCGCGGCCGATGTGAGCCGCAATCCACCGGCTGCTTGCCCTCAGCCTCAGGCCGAAAGCTGCACAAGCCATCCGGCCAAAACCCGTGCCAACAGGTTGCAGAGATCACTATCTCACTTATTTAGTTTTCGATTTACTTCGAAATTGATAAAGATTATCCAGGTCGGACTGGTCCAGACCAAGCCCGTCCGGTCCAAGACTGCCAATGTGGTGCCCGGTCCAGTCCGACCTTCTGGTGAGACTGGACCGGACCAAGCCCCACCCCAGACTGGGTCCGTCCGGACTGCTGGAATCATTGGCATCAATGGAAGATGCGCAAGACGAGTTACACATTCTAAGTGCTTGAATGTCTGCCACCGGCTCGCCAAGTCACAAACGGAGTGTTTGGACAGTGGAGCTTGGCCCTATTGTGGGAAACTTTTCAGCCCTGGCCTTCTGGATTTACCCATAACCTCTTCCATTCTTTTCTTCATTACCAATTGAGTAAATACATGTAGACTGACCTGGAAATTGTGGTGGCACAGATAGCGCTACAGGATGCCTTACCGAACGTAAATGTCCCGGTAATCCCGAGAATGGTGTACAGACGAATAGAGATTGCGCAGACAAAATCTTGGCAGTGAGACGCACCGGAGGCAATCCTTATGGTTTGGCAATTGCACCACGGCACCGAGACTGTCAGATACACATGCATTTCACCGATGATATCGGTTGGGCAATAGGAGATCCTTATTGTGCTATTAAGAACTATGGCCGAGGTCACAGAATTGCAAATGCCAATCTACTGCCTGACAGCATAATACCTCGTGATGTGGATTTCTCTGTTTTATGATCCCTTCCGTTAGAATACAAGTGTAAGGGCACATACGCCAGCGTTCGGCCATATAGGCATATGTATGGTAATTATGATATACGGTTCCAAACCTGGACTCGAGTGATAGTAAATAGGTGTATAGGTAAGATTATCGCGAGAGGTCTAAATCTCGTGGTGAGCCGACGATATAGAATGGCCGTTACCCGGCCCCAGTCACGTGTCGCCGTTACATTATCCCCCTCTCTAGGCGCTCCCCTCCTGGGCTGCATAAACCATACAAGAGTACTGGGACAGAAACGGAAGAAAGCATTGTACATTCCTGCCGCGTACGTACTCTTACGAAATCATAAGTCCCGTTACCGATTGGTACAGCTCAATGGCGACCTTTGGGCGCATCCGGCGGACGGGGAAACTCCACATCCTTTGACAGGTGGTAAAGTCCCGTGTCGATGCCATTTGTAGCGGGCCGAGATCCAAAGGAGAGATGAACAGAAGAGAAAAACAAGAAAACATCTAAAAGTGATCCCATCTCCATATCTCGACTTCCTAACTAAACACATGCTCCAATGACAATCATTCCGGTAGCTCGTATCTCGGCGTAGGCCTTGGTTGAAATTTTCAGGGTGGTAGAGCGTCCGCTCGTGACTTGGCATCGATGGGAGCTTGCGCTGCCGGAATCGGTCATAGCCGTCAATCATATACGTCAGTCGCGTCATATTTGTTGATATCTAACAAGTAAGTCTCTCTAAATTGGTTATACTTACCAAGTTCAAGAGCGCTAGTGTTGTCTGAGCTCTGTGCATTGCTTCCGCATGCTCCGTAGAGTATATCTTGCAGCAGGAAGCGGTATTGACTCGTCTTGTTGGACCTTGCCAGTCGACTTCTCAGTTGACTGCATCCCGGTGGGCTTTTGGCATGTCGGTAAGACTTGACTGGTGGACTTCTCAGTAGACTTCTCGGTCGAATTCTCGGTCTGTCTCAGTTGACCGCGTCCCGGTGGGCTTTCGGCTCATCGGTAGGGCGCATTTTTGACACGGTCATGCCCCCTTATTCAAGTTCATTGCTCAGTGGACGACTTAGACTCATATGGGTTGTTGAATACCGTCGTGGTTCAGTAGACTTATGAACGTCGGTAGACTTTAGTTGATCTTTGATGACCTCCGCGTCTTTGGGCAGCCTGTGTCTCTGGACTTCGGAGGTTTGCGACTTCGCTTGTCTTTTGGCTGGTCCTGGTCGACTTGGTTTGTCTCATCTTTCCACTTGCTTTGTCTCATTGTTGCACTTGCTCTCGTCTTATTTTCCCACGCGCTTTGGCCTTGCGTTTGACTCGCTTGGTCAACACCCTGCGTGGTGTTTCGACTTGTTTCTTGCTTCGACTAGGTTCGTGTTTCGACCTGCTTTTCGCCTTTTCGGACTTCGCTTGGTCTGTTCTCGTCATCTCTGACTTCGGGCTTTGGCCGTGAATCCTCTAGGTACGCTTCTCCCCGCTCTCTCGGTGCAGTTATTGCCGCTGGGTTTCTCTGTCAGTAAGTGCATTCTGGTACGTCATTCTGGCACCTGTGGTAGGGTCGTTATACATGAGGATTTTGGTTCCGGTGTGGTCATCTCTCTCTTTAAAGGTATTTGCTCTGCCGACGACTTATCTCCTGGAATTGGTATTGTAGCTCAGGCTCGTCCTCGTCGCGTTCATTGATTTGGATGAAGTGATAGGAATTCTTGAGGTCCGGTCGAGCATCTCCGGGATCGTTGTGAGACGATATGGGTTCTTCTCCGCCACTGTATTGAGAGCTCGGTAGTTCACACACAGCCGCAGTCCGCCGACCTTCTTCCGGACTTTCCGAGATCTCGGAGATCCACGCAATTTATGTGGTTCCTCACGGCGGGGTTACACTGTCATTTCCTCTCACGCTCTTTCTACGCTCCTTGAGCAAGAATCGCTCTTTCTAACGAATTCGCTTTGCATGCCGTGATAGGTGCGGTGCGAGAGTTGGCATATCTTGCTGCATACGTCCACATAGTCCTTGTATCTCACGAGGATACAACAAATCTCGATATTGTGAAATCTTTATATTGTGAAACCTGGATATTGTGCTGGGATGCGACCTCCATCATCTGTTACCATCTCCACGTTAACTATGTCTGTTCCTATTCTCGTTAGCCTTGTCTGCATTGTAGTGTACTTTGGCAGAGTGGAGATGGGTAGGGGTCCCAGCATAGCTGGATCAGACGGTTCGTCACAATAGAACCAAGCCCTGTGGACCAGTTACTCCCTTTGTGTCTCAGGGAGCCGGTAGCAGTCATTCGACCACCGTCACTGTGTCACACTTCTGCCGTAACTACCGCCGCTGCTCCTGCTCGCGCATTCAGTATCCTGGGGTTTCTCTCACTTTCGGTGATGCCTTCCAGTCATGCTCCCCGCAACCCTTCACATTCGCCAAGTCATATGACAAATGGCTCGACCGCTTCCTCACTAGTTCAGAGATGATCGGATCCGGCAGCCCCGAGTAGTTGTATACCCTGGGGAAAGTGCACCATTTTTGTTCCTTCACCGCGTTCTGGCAGACTTGTGTGATCTGCTTCTGGAATCTTCGCCCGTTGCGGTCCATTTGGCGCTCGCAGGGCTGTCAATCGACCTTTGCTCCAGTCGATTTCCGGGTTTCTCGTCATGCCAAGCCCAGGAATAGGTCGTACACCTTCAGTGGGACAACTAACTAAAACCTCCGATTTGTCAACCGGTTTAGGGTATTCACAATACAGAACCAAGAGTATGGCTATTCGACTCTTTACATACATCATCACCGGGCTAGGGTGGAGGTGAATGCTGGTTCGTATGGTATCTCGAGTTTCCTAAGTAGGGTCGGCAATCTACAGATGCTCATTGCACCTCAGTCGATTGGTACTGAAACTCACTGCACGTTGCGGTGAATATTGGATAACAGGACTTCACGGATGATATGTGCCTAATCAGGTCTCCGTGTGCCCCGTTGATATTGGCTTGACATCAGAGCCCGACCTTCCAGAATGACTCTTGATTTCAAGGCGATTCGGTGAGGTTGTATCTCATCCAAGGTGGCATATAAGGTTTTGTGGTCTCCGCTGCCCCAGCGAGTGCATTGCCGGTTTGCCTTTCGGCTCTCACAGACTTCCTTTGAGAGCCATGGCGATGATTATAATTGGCACGGTTGCCTCCACTGGGCTTATTGGACTTGACGGATTTTGAATTCCCGGGATAGGGATTGTTGGAATTATTGGAATTGGCGGAAATGCTTTCCGCAAGTTCGGAGATGAATGGTCGGAAGTTGTATATGTTATCGCCGCTATTTTGGGACCCTCCCAATTGCCGTGGTTGTTTTGGCTGTCCTCCGGGATTCTTCGAGGTTGCTAGAGCTGTAGGTATACACGATGCGGTCACTCGGAATCGTCTGTTGACTTCGCATTCGGTTCTCGGTATTGCCGATTCAGGGGTAAGATCGCATTATTCATTTTGGATTCTGCGACAGATGATTGTGCTCCATTGACTTGTGGGAATGGTATTTGAATACTCTTGTTGGGAGGGTAGAATCCTGTACTCGTGATAATCGTCGTCATTGTGGCGACCCGTCTCGTCCATTGTAGCTTCTCTTGGCGCTGATCCCACTCTATTGGCTCATAGGAATCATGTTCGACTATATATCTCGATCGTGTTCGGATTCGCTCATTGGCCTGATCGAATACTTGTGGCCTGTAGTCATGATAATTGTCATCATTGCGGCGACACGTCTCGTGCGCCAATTGGATTCTGAACTCCTCTCCGCTGCCATCAGTGTGCTCAATTGGATGATCAAAAGATCAATATCCGTGTTTGCAGTAATCATGCTTCGACAGGTCGTCTTTAAGGGTGTAATCTCAATTGTAGACGGTAAGAAGTCGGGCATCCGTAACGGGGTAAAACTCGTAAATGCTGTGAGCGAAACGTATCCGTTTACCGAAAAAGTGATACTAATGTAAGGGCACATATGTCAGCGTTCGGCCATATAGGCATACGGATTGCAATTCTGGTATATGGTTGCAAACGTGGACTCGAGTGATAGTAAATAGGTGTATAGGTACGATTATCGCTAGAGATCTTACTTATGTGGCGAGCCGACTATATGTAATGGTCATTACCCGGCCACAGTCACATGTCGCCGTTACAACAAGTTACATGACTAGCAATCATAGGCCGAAGATATACCGAGAGCCAAATCCATATTGTACCAGGGGTATAACTTTACGGAGGCCATTGCTGAGTGCGAAGTGCTGATGCCACAAATTGAACCGAGTCTCAAATACAGTTCCGACTCTGATTTGAAGACCCTGTGTTAATCAAAAACCAATGTAAGATACAATAGTTGATCATGGTCCTTATGAATAGTGTTAGCAATGCGTGCACATTCCTGGGTCGGTTCCGGAACATGGCAATTGGTCTTATCACACGACAACCCCAGCCCACTGGAAATGGGCCGGTTTTACCACGAAAAACCTGGCATTTCAACATCACAACTTTGCCTCCAATTAAGTATTTGAGTTCTGATCGTATCATGACATGATCAGTATGTAGATTGTGCAGGTCTACCCGCTCGTTCACCTCCCGATCTCGGATATGTGATCCAACCAATATTCGTTGAGTCATTATCGAATACCCGTTAATTTCGCATATAATGTGCCCTTTTGCCCCAGCCACTCAACGAATATCAGTCAGATTGAAAATCGGGATAGGGCAGGTGAAGGAGCGGCCAGAACTAATTTATCTATGTGCTGATCATGTCACGATGCGATGAGAACCCAAATACTTAATCAGAGGCAAAGATGTAGGAACATTCAAGTTGCATCCGCAGTCTGGTTCGAACTCGGCCGAAAAACCACGGGATTATCTCTGCTCCATGTTAGAAACCAGCCATGACAATGCTGGTCGGGTTTTTGGCCAGGTAACGAACCAAACCAAACCAAACCGCCGGGCAAAGAGTGGACAGCTGGCAGGTTACCCGGACCCATTGCTAACACCACATATGAAGTAGTTTGAATGACATTACTTGTAGGCGGGGCATTGACCTTTAATGACAGGGCGGAGCATATCGGAATCAATTTCAGCGTCAACTGCCAGCAATTACAGTGCTGGAAGTGAGGAGTGGAACCAAGACAAAGTGCACATACTGGCAAATACGGCTATCGGCAATATGTGTAGCCAGAGTGCAGAGATGAGCACATTGGCAGACAAACAGCGAGTGTGCATCGAGAGAGCATACCACGAGAAGGCTCCACACATTCACCTACAGGGAGGTCAAATGGTGAAATTAAAGACGATCAGCATATCCAGCATACAACAAATGACAGATGAATCAGGTAATGTTCCAGTGAGAAGATCACATGCGAAGATCACTTGATCTCAGCACAAGTGCAAACATAGCGACAATATTGAACGAGTTCCAAAAGAGCCTACTGAGCGAGTTGGCACAGTGCCTAACTAACGGAATGCATAGTTCTCAATCAAGTTATCTACCAAGAAGGTGACCAGAGGGAGACCAAAGGTTTCTCCAAAATGGTCATTACCGAGAAGCTGCCTTTGAGATTATTAAGCAGGCAAGATGCAATAAGAATCAGTACAATGCCACTTTGCAAGAACGGGAGCATGGCATATTATCCTTGGTAAGTATAACCATATTCTGGAAGTTGAGGTGTCAGGTATAACCAATGATATACTGTCAATGCTGATGTAAGTGCCAATGGTAATAATGAGCCCCAAGTGGCACCTCACATTGATGTCAGGTCATGACCTACACTGAGATACAAGTTACAAGGATGGATGTTGCTGGGGTATTGTTTGGTAGTTGAGATATGGAGAACGAGATCCCTCACCATAGTTCCCCGGTGAATAGCTCCCCTTCGTCACTTCTGTTGATCTCGGCACAGGCCGAATGGTGTCAGAATTCGAATATACCACCTCCGAATCAAGGTAGAGCTTCCTGGTGCGCCAGACGCACCAACAGATTACACTGGGCGCAACACAGTGTCAGTGAGACATATTGTTTTGTACAACAACGTACGTGAAACTGTTGTGTTATTGTATAGTTCTCTTCCTTTCATTTTCAACATGGCAGCAGTGAAGGGGGTCTGCTCTGACAGAGGAGGATGAGTTAAGGGAGGCCAGTTAGGCATCCTGGAAGCAATATGGGACATATCGTTGGCCAGGTAATGGCCATTCTGTATTGTGGATTCGCCACATGACTTCAATCACTACCGAATATTATCGCTCACAGTTCTATATATACCATTACTCGAGCACATTTCCACAACAGAATCCACCCTATTGCCATCTACCTAGGTATGTAACCGGAGGCTGGTGATTGCACCCGTACACAGATATGGCAAAATTGGCTGAATGAGAGCGAGCTGTGCAAGAAGATTCCTTCGCTTGCCTTTGCCAACGAGCTGAATCTGAATATGGCAGAGATGCAACCAATAAGTAGAAAGAATCATTCGTACAATTCTCAATGGCAGCAGATACAGACTGGAAAATGCATTCAAATGATCGTCAACTGTTTTAGTGTGATCAACAGGTCCAGGGAATCAGACAGCAGTCGGTGTTTGGAATGGAACAACTCTTTGGTTCGGTTCCAGACCCATCCAAAAACATAAACTGCTGTGTCTTGGTGGAGTTGTTACCCAGCCCGGACATGAACAAGTGCAATTGTGGCAGTATTCAACCTGGACTGCAGTTCCATTTTACGGATCCAGCAGTTTTTGCTCCTATTAGGTATATGAGTGCAGATAATAGCATGACACAATCAATCAGTACATTGTGTGGTTTTAGCATCTCATCCACCCCCCACATTCAGATTTACCACCGGACAAATATGTTGAATCACTGCGAAATAACTTCATATTTTACGCAGTATTTGCATGTTATCGATAGCGACTCAAGGAATATTAGTCTGATCACAATTCTGACTGCTGGAGGTGAATGAGCGGTTGAAACTGCAAAATCAACATATTAATCAGGTCCGGATATGATCAAAACTCAGATACTCCATTTCCGCCTCAATTCTGAATTTGAAATGCCGAGTTTTCAGGTGTAAACCTGGCTAAAATCCAATGGTCCGGGATTTCAGTGTGATAAGATCTGTTGCCCCGTTCCGGGTGTGGGTGGAATGGAAGCTGGATCTGACCCGGGAATTTGAACCTGTTGCTAACACTAAACAGAGTATCAATGACTGTGGTGTTGTAGGCAAAGTAATTGTAGTGTGAATTGATCACTCTTTAGTATAACCAATGTACTGGCTACATTTATAAGCAACACATCCAGCATCATGATAACTGTCCCATTCTGACAATGTGCATCAACTGAAGGTCATCAATCATGGGCTTTGCATCTTGAGTTATGTTCCTGTTGATTTGTGGTACTGATTTGTATACAATCTATTGGTGGCCAGTGGAACTAAAACCATGTGTGATATCCCCGTCACTGCATCCTCAAAATGTCAGTCAATGTAGTGTCAACTATTTTTTGTCTTTTTATTCAGGTTGTTACAACATTATTAGGCATGTTGAATGTACTGGTAGCAACTACAGGCAATAGAGAATGTGACACCGTCATTGCCCCATTTTGAAGATGCACGTCAACAGGGTTGGTCTGAAATTGGTCTTTGTGTGAGGTCGTATATCCGTATATGGCAGCGTATGAGAGTTATTGAGAAGATACAGTTGCACACGTGGTTGTAGTAATATAATAGAGTAGTTGATATGTAAGATTATCGCTTGCGATCTCAGACATATTGCGAGTCGTCTATATAAGGCTGGCGGTTACCCGGCCCTTGACATGTCTCGTGCCATTGGCGAGAACGTAATCGTGACTGCCATTACATCATCCCCCTCTTGAGGAGTGGACCCCCTGGGCTGAGACATACGTTCATATAATCGGAGAAACCACCACAAAAAGAAACCAAACCAATTCGTACGCCTCCGCACGACTTGATATGTCCCACAACCAATCAGTGCCCTATGAGCAGCCTCACGTCAGATTCGGTGCACGGGGAAACTCCACCCCCAGGTGTAGGTTGCAAAATCCTGTGCCGACGCCATTTATACTGGCCCCCTATCCATGACAAATAATGCAAAGTGAAACCCCCGTAGAAAACGTCCAATCCCACTCCTCCAAGTCCAATCATTGTTGAAGGATCCTCGGATTTTCCCGGTGAAACTCGTCGACCAATTCCTGCGCATTCGTGAGGTTCTGCACAGGCTCCGAGCTCGTCCGTACATAACTGTAACCCGCCTATTGTACGAGATAATGGAGCTTCTGGTAGCATCATTTAGAGACGAAGATCCAGTCAACTTCCAATCAGTCTGAGTCATCAACCACCGTCGGCTGGGGTTCAGATGGTGGCTGCCCAGCGGTAGCAGGTGTAGAGCGGTCGAGCAAAGAGACCTGGAAAATGTTGTGCTTCCGGATCGTATACGGAAGGTCTATTTTCTCAGCATTCTTAGTGATGACCTGACTTACCATGTATGGTCCTGTCCGTTTGTAATCCAACTTCTTTGACAGTCTTGTCGTCCGGAAGTGCCACGTTGAAAGCCAGACCATATCTCCAACCTCAAAAACAACCTCTTTGCCTCACGCGTATTTTGTGTGATTGGCTTGAGCCACCTCCAAGTTCTTTCGGAGGGTTTGGTGAGTCTCCTCCAAGCCAGCTGGGAAAGTGTCTGCTTGGATTTCCGAATTGAGGCTAGAAGGTTGCTTTGTGGCCTTAAACTGCAACACCGGATGATACGGGTAATTTGGGCATTACGAGGTCATCCTTGTCGACGTGTGTGTCGAGTTATTGTAAACGAATGAGGCTAGCGGCAAGTGTTCGACCCACAAGTCCTGCTCGTAAATGCGAATAGCCCGGAGATACTGCTCTGTCGTCTGGTTATGACGCTCCGTCTGCCCGTCCATCTGTGGATGGACGGCCGTCGAGAGCCGATGGTCAGTACTCAAGTGAGAACATATCCGCTTGCCGAATCGGCTGGTAAACTGGGTGCTGCGATCTGTAACTATGTTGTCCGGGACGCCTCGCTGGCAGGTGACGTGTTCCAAGGAAAGCCGGGGCAATTCCGGTGAGTCAATATCTTTTGGGCACAGTAAGTAAATTCCCATCTTTGTCAGAAAGTCCACGATGACGAGAATCCCAGTGTAGCGCGATACCATTGACTCTGGCAAGCCTGTGATGAAGTCCATGATGACACCTTCACATGGCCGTGATGGTGTCTCCAAGGCCATGTTGAGTGCGGGCCTGGTGTGCGGAGGTGGTATGATTCGGTGGCAGGCTTCGCAGCAGCTGTCATATTTACGTACATGCGAGTCCATTGCTGGCCAGTAGAAATCCCTAGATACCAGCTCAGTAGTCGTATGAGCTCCAAAATGACCGGACTCAGAGTTGTCATAGAATGGAGTTATCACTTTTTGGTGTAGGGAATCGACCGCCAGTGGAACGTATATCCTCCCAACCTAAGTACACACTGCCGAGAGGACTTTCCATTGGCTCTCATCTTTGGCGGTATCTGTGCCTTGCATCATTGGTCAGTCGAAATGCTTCGCCGAGACGTCGGCAGCCAGAGGGTCGGAAGCCTCGGCCAAGATCATTGCTGGCATGAGATTGTCGTATGGTTTCACTGACACTGTTGCCAATGGTTGTGAGACAGGCCTTTCGTAGCCGATCTTGTAGTCAGGCCGTCTCGATGGGCCATCGCCCATGTTATAGCTGCCTTCCAGGTGCTTCATAACATAGTCGGAAGCCGAAAGAACGTCCGACCACCTGGCTTGGCTTCTGCCGTGTACCTTGGACGTATGGAAGTAATGGACATTTTCCTGGTCGCACTGAATAGAAACCTTCTTATTGGCGCGCTCGAGGTAGTGTCGCCACTGTTTTAGTGTTTCCACGATGGCGAATAGCTTCCGATCATAAGTGTCATAAATCTGTTCGGCTGCAGAGCACTTGCGGGAGTAGATATTGACCAGCCTGTGCACCATGAAACCGTCGTACTGTTTGAGAATGCCCAGAATCGCGAATCCACTCGTGTCCGTTTGGAGAATGATCAGCTTCACCAGATCAAATTGCTGGAGCATCGGAGCCTTGGTGAGGGTTGTTTTCAGTATTCGGAACGCCACTTCGGCTTGCCGCTTCCATTCCCATCTGGCTGGATGTGTCCCTTTCTTGGCCCTCTGGCTGGTCTCTGGTGTCTTTAGTAATTCCGTCAGTGGAAGGGTCACCTTGGTATATTTCGGGACGAATCTTGGGTAGATGTTCGCCAGCCCCGAGAGGCACCTGGCTATCCTTAACTGATTTCGGCGTCGGCCAGTCCTCGGTTGTGGAGATCCAGTCTGATTCCATGCAGACTTCATCCTATGTGAGAACAAACCACAGGAACCCGACTTCCAAAACTCCGAATTGATACTTCTCGGCTTTGCAATGGAGTCCGAATTCCTTGAGTCGCTGCAGCACTTGGCGCACGTGCTGGTCATGCTTCATCTCATCGGCCGAATAGATGAGTATGTCGTCGAGGTAGCATACTGCAAAGTTGTCAATGTATGGCTGTAGGCAATCATTGATGTAAGACTGGAAAGTAGCTGGAGCGTTTGTTTGGCCCAATGGCATGGCAACATATTGGAATTGGCCATAACGCGTTCGGAAAGCCGTTTTGTATTCATCGCCTTCCTTGATCAGGATGACGATATATGCCCTGCGGAGGTCCAGCTTTGTAAATATCCTGGCCTCACGCACACGGTCAAGCCTCGCTGGAATCATCAGGAAGGGGATACCGATTCCTGACCGTCGCCTTGGTAAGCGCACGATAGTCGACACAAAGTCTTAGTCCTCGGTCATTCTTGTTTGCAAACTGAATTAGCGCCACTGCCGGCGATGATGACCGCTGAATAAACCCATTGCCTGGGTTTGCCTCGATGTAAGCGTTTAACGTCCTCAACTCGAACTCCGACAGGTTATAAATCAGCCCATATGGCAAGATAGAGCCGGGCTCCAAGTCAATTGCATGGTCGGTTGACCGATGAGGGGGAAGTGTCTCCGCCTTTGCATTACTGAAAACCTCCAAACAATCGCCCTAGATGGCCAGAATTTGTCCTCCATCGTCTGTAGGCACCGTCTTTGGCCTTGTGCCAGCTCCATCTGCAAACCTTGGTTCTCGATTCGTAATATATATATATACGGAGCGGTAGAGAGGAATAGCCAGGAGCCGAGATATATAACTTTTCGCACATAGGAGAGCCAAGCGCTGCCGTCCAGTACTTCCATCGTGTCTCGGTGTGTGGGTAGCAGTCATGCAAGGTCCGCATTGTTGGTACACACATCTGCCGCAACTACCGTCGCTGCTCCCAGCTCGCCCGCCCAGCGACTGGGGCCTATCTCACTCACCATCAGTGATGCCTTCCACGGTCGCTCCCAGCAGCCCTATATAATCTCCCACTCTTAGAAAGAATGTCACGACGACCTGCTCACTGGCCAGTAGATCGTCGGGAACAGTTGCTTAGAGTATATCAATATCTGGGATACCGCCGCCTCCTTCAAAACACGCCTCCTCCCTAGCCATAGATCCTGGTACATTGCCTGGGCGATCCTGATGGTCCACCCGGTCCACTGCCACCAGTTCAGCTCCCCGTGGGGTTCGCAGAGCCAAAAGTCGACCGCGTTCCCAATTGACATCAGGATTCCTGGACTGGAACCAAGGCAATCCCAAAAGCAAGTTGTAAGCCCGCATGGGCACGACAAGCACCTCCGATTCTTGCACCGGCGCTGAGTGCTGCATATACTGAACCGTCAATGCCGTTTTTTGACTTTCGCTTGTGTGAGCCATTACCTGGCCATTCAGGCCTAGGGTCCTGACATATGGTGGTGCGTCTGCTAGACCAAGCCGTTTTCGCGGTCTCGGTTCTATAAAGATGGCTGTCGCGCCACGATCGATGACAGCTCGCACTCGTTGCATTTCCCCACTTCCCTCACTTATCAAAACCTCGTGAATAATATGGGACATGTCCGGTCTGCAAGTGCCACATAAGTACTCACTTGATATGGAAGCTTTTGGGCACTCCAATAACACCGTTGACTTCAAAGCGATCCGATGCGGTTGTATGCTGTCCATCATCACCATCAATGTCTGCATTGCCAACCTCGCTACACCCAATTCGGCCTCCTCGAACCTCTCCTGTCGGGGCAGATGCTGAGAGAGGCCTCTGAGTTTTTTGGCTGTTGATTGTTGAAGGACTTCTGTCGTGTGATTTGGTGTCGCCCGTCCCTGTTTGGAGCTAATGTCTGGACCTGCTGTGGTGGGTAACCTGCTTGTGAGAATCTAGGGCAGGAGCTCGCCATGTTGTTCGGAGATCCGTGTCATAAGCATCTGCCAGTAGACCGTCAGCCTTCGAAGATGTCCGTTGAGACTCTTGGTACTGGCGGTAAGCTTGACGATCGACCTCCGCTGCCTGATATGCCATGTCTGTTTGATCCCGATCGGCCGGACTTGCCACCGCCGGTGCTGTCGGCTGGCTCGGAGATGGATGGCCAATAGCCTCGTTTGCCGCCTTTGCAAGACGCGTCCCTAGGCTGTTTCTGGTGCTGTTGTTGCTGCTGATGTTGCTGCTGCTGTTTCTGCTGCTGTGGCTGCGTGATTTGAACATGTGTAACTTCCGTGGCCGTGGCCTTATCGAAGAATTTGTCCAAGGTGTCAAATCTGCTGCAGCCAGGCATCATCAGTCCGACTTTGTTCCTAAGAGAGTTGCGGAGGCCTGCCCAGGCAATGCCATGGAGGACTTCTTCATGCTTCTGTAGATTCCACCCAGCCTGTCTCCAATCAGCTTTCAAACGATTCACATAGGCTCTGACCGATTCTTGTGGAAGTTGTATGTATCGCTGCATCAGGGTGACCACTGGCACGCTTCGTCGCTCAATATCCGCATAAACCTCAGCCATTTGTTCTGAAATGACCTCGAAGTCCTGTAGGCATGGGTTGGAATCCGCAGAAAAGCCACCGGCCGATTCCAACAGGGTCTGTCATCGCCATCTGTCCAAGTTTCGGGTTTTGATGATTACTCCAGGCGTCCAGAAGAGACATCGCGTATTTAATGTAATCGGGTCCACCGTGTGGCAATAGGTGGCCGCGGGAGTTCAAGTTCGAGCGTAACGCATCCAGGGATTGGTCCACCTCCTTTGCACTGCCGCAGAACCTTATGGGGTCAACGATCGTGTAGATATTACGTCCTGAGCCTACAGTGTTTGGTTTGGGGCGTTTGGTAGCCAATTGATCCTGGTCAGCAGCCGTTTGTTCCCGTTCGGCCGCCATCCTCTCCCCTTCGAGTCTCTGTTTGGCCTTCCACTGGGCTTGATTTTCGAGCTGCATTTTCAGCATCAACCGGTTTTGAGTCGCCACGTCCAGACGATCCTCCTGATTAATTCAAGAACTGAGATCACCACTATGGATGTCGAATGGGGTATCTTTGTTTCTTTCACCTCCAAGGGCGTAGTAGAGGTCATCATCGTCGTCATCGCAATCTCTGACTGTGGGACGACGTTTGAAGTAGTGCATTTCGGCTGTCAATGCCGCTCCCTGCAGACTGTCATCACTCTGATGGATGTCAGTGACGCGCAACTGATTTCTGGTAAACTTCTTTGGAGGCATGTTTTGTGATAAAACGCGGTATTTTGTGGTAACAGGTTGAGAAGGTTGAAATCTCAAGATCCCTTCAGCGAAACGTATCGAATTGATTAAGAGCAATACTAGTGAAAGGCTGTATATTCGTATATGGCCTCGAATGAGAGTATATGAGAAGATACAGTTGCACACGTGGATGTGGTAATATAATAGAGTAGTTGATAGGTAAGATTATCGCTAGCGATCTCAGAGGGATCGCGTGTCGTCTATATAAGGTTGGCTGTTACCAGGCCCTCGACACGTCTCGTGCCATTGGCGAGAACCTAATCATGACTACCATTACACTTTGCATCTTGTGTGATCACATTGGGAATTGGTTGTAGGTATCCATAGATGATACATTAGCCTTCTATACCAGAGAACACAACGGTGGCACCATCTCTGCCCCATCATGAAGATGAATGTCAACCGAGCTTCAACAATTGTTGGTCTTGTATCTTCAGGAATCCAACTGTCCCTTTGTGGCAATAAGTCCTATACCCTTTATTGGTGGCGATTACAGCCAACACAGTGCACTATGTCTGGGTTACCCCATCTTGAAACTGAGTATCAATGGAGGCAGAACAATTTGTGGTCATGTACTTTTGGTATTCAAGGCAACATGCAGATATATGAGACTATACCAGAACTATTGACCACCTTGGTAGTCCAAAATACAAAACCCAAAAGTAAAAACAGTGCTTCCATACTGATCAATATTGCAAACTGCATAGCATTCAAAAAGAGATTATGGAATGTGGAATAGGTCATTTTGATCAAATACGATTATGAAGCAGCAAATGTAAGAGCATTAATGGAACTTACGGATGGACCCACTGGATACCCGGCTTGAACACTCCCCAAATCCGAAGGTTTGGGATATACCCACTGTACGGTACCAAAAGGGATGGTCAGGGTGAATTGGATTTGGGAATAGTTCCAATCTCTTCCAGACTCAGACGACAAGCAAATGTCCAGATCCATTGCTAGCCCTAGCCGAGATCGATGAATCCATGGTGACGCAATCTCAACTGTGGGAAATCAGCCCTGCAATGGGAACCACGGCGAGACCTGCCTGGGTGGGACAGGCGTTGTGAGCTGTGGGTGATGTGAGAATGGTCGTAACATTGTAAGAAGTGGAAATAGAGATGAGTGGGCATATGCAGGTAAGAAGTTTAAAATTGAAGCTGAGCTGGCCTCAACCACAGTACTAGACTTTGAGTCGTACATAGCGGATACTGCCAAGTCTGTAGTCTGGGTACTCCAGCTCCGGTAGGAGTAAATGCAATGTGAATGCGTGGAGGATGGTTGGCAGAAGATAGGTGGATATTAGAATACGGGGATAATGTATGTGATGTTGTCTATCCATTAATCTTTGACACTTGATTTGGGGATGTATTGTTTCGTATAGATTAGCTTTGGCCTTTAACCTGCCCTTCAACTGGGACTTGGACTTAGACTAGGATTGTTATTTTGGTTTAGACAGCAAGAAGGATTGGAGGATTTTTTTTGTGGTATTGTGTTTGGAAGGCAATGGTGAAACGGCAGCATCTGACCCAGGGCCAGGTAACGGCTGATTTATAAAGTCGGTTCCCCAGGATATATAAATCTCTAGTGTTTATCTTACCTATTCACCTATTTACTATCACTCTCATCCACCATTGCAAGCATATTCCAATCTTTACCTGATGTATACCTATACGGCCGCATGCTGGTGTAGGTGCTCTTACACCATGGTTGCTCTTTCAGTAAACGGATAGGTATTGCTCACTTGATGTCATAAGTTTACATATTTACCGACACGCTTCATCCTAAAGTATACCATTGAGATTCCAGACATAAACACAAGATATTGAAGCATGATTACTGGAAGCATCTATATCGATTGTTTCATGATTCAAGTGAATACCCTGATGGCTGATGTGACGAGTTCAGAGACCCATTGGGGCCCAACACTTGTTGCTGGCAAGGACCATGATAATCACAAATACAGGATTCAACTCTACCAACAAGTACAATTGAATACAATTCCTACAACTGAATTGAGGTTTATCATCACTCAGAGAACATACAATCAATGGCACTATCTTACCCATAATGCGCAATATCAAGAACACAAGCCGAAGTCAAGAGACAATTCCATGTCAATGCATAGTGCATACCTACATCTCTAGCAATGTCATGGAAGCCCGAAGGACAGTGAAAACACCAAAGGCAAGTGGGAGCATCTCAGAATTGTGGCAATAAGCAATGCAACTTGAGACCATTCATATCTGAATCTGAGGAAACCACTTACCGCTATTCTAATAACTCCAACAATTCCAATCCGGGGAACAACAGATCACTCAAGTCCAATACGCCAGGGGTATGCAGCCATGCATCAGCCGAATGTAAATTAGTCCAGAAGCCACACGCAAATCTCCTAGACACTGCGGTTGACCTCACCGGTGCTCCTAAAAAAATCCAGGTGCTCCCAGACCCCCCTGGAGCTGAGCAAAGTGCTCTCAGACTCTGAAAGCGCATTCTCAGAATGCTACAAGATTTGGCTTATAGGGTAGCCAAATTTTGGAGCAGCGAAGGCCTCTGCGCAGCTCTGGGGGATTCTTTGAGAGCAGCTTGAGACCTCTGTGCCGCTGGGCAGGAGATTCAGTGTGCTACTCTCACCGCAGTGGTTCGTAGGGATCGATACCCACAAGGCATTGCGTGCATCAGATTCGTCTTCATTACAGTCACATGATTAACTACATCATATTATCGCGTGTATTATCTATTTACGTCTCTCTATATACATACATACAGCCAATCTGGCTGTAGATGGAACTACAGCGTAATCGCATGAGCACCTGGAGAGGCTGATGGAGAGAAATTAGAGATGTACTTGTAGGCCATGATGATGTGAACTTGGGAGATGTACTTGGAGGCAGTGATTGAGTGAGTTTGGAGATGTACTTGGAGGCCGGGATTGAGTTGAACTCAATGATGCACTTGGAGGCCGGGATCGTGCGGATTTGGAGATGAGCTTCGAGGCCGAGATCAAGTTGAAGTCAGAGATCTAGTTGGAGGCCGTGATCGAGCGAGTTTTGAGGTGCATTTAGAGGCTCAGATCATGTAACTCAGCAATGCACCTGGAGGCCAAGATGAAGTTGAACCGAGAGAATCTCTTGGACGCCGTACTGGAACAAGTTTGGAGATGCACTTGGAGGCCGAGATCTAGCTGGACTCAGCGAGGCACTTGGTGGCTGTGATCAAGCGACCTTGGAGATGCATTTGGAGGCAAAGATCGAGTACCTCAGAGATGCACTTGGACTTTGAGATGGAACTCGAAGATGCATTTGAAGGCCATGATCGAGCGAGTTTGGAGATGCACTTCGAGGCCAGGATCGTGTAACTCAGAGATCCATTTCAAGGCCGTAATTGAGTGAGTTTGGTGATGCACTTTGTGGCCAAGAATAAGTTGCACTCAGAGATGCACATGGAGGCTGTCATTTAGCGAGTTTGGAATTGCATTTGGAGGCCGAGATCAAGTAGCTCAGACATGCACTTGGAGACCGAAATCATGTTCCACTCTGAGATGCACTTGATAGCCATGATTGAGCGAGTTTAGAGATGCATTTGGATGGGATGATTGTGTAACTCAGAGACGCACTTGGAGGCCGTGATCATGTAACTGGGCGATGCATTTGAATTGCAACAGAGAGCGAGTTTGGAGATGCACTTCGAGGCCAAGATCAAGTTGAACTCAGAGATGCACCTGGAGCCTGTTATCTAGTGAGTTTGGAGATGCATTTGGAGGCCCAGATCGAGTAGCTCAGAGATTCATTTGGAGGCCATGATCAAGTTGAACTCTGAGATGCACCTGGAGGTTATGATCGAGTGAGTTGAGAGATGCACTTTGAGGGCATGATCAATTGAGATTGTAGCAGTGCTTGGAGGTGGTTAATTATCAGGCGGTAGATCGGGAGGGAAGTCCAATGGCAGCTGGGACTCTATTCATTGGTCAACTCGTACTTATGGGCATGTAGAGAGCTGCGTACAATATGGTCCGCGGAGTGACAATGGACTGGGTAGGAGCTGAGGACAATGGATCCTACGATGATGTATTTCTCGGTGAATTCTGTACTCGGTCTATTCTGTAGTCGGTGAGAACTGATGCTTGTTGGATTGAGAGATAGATCGGGATAACTTAACATCGTGTTCTGACTAGATCACGCCAGGGTAAGAGAGAGATGAGAGGAGATGGGATATATCATCATGAGAAACTGGGACACAGGAGAATTTCGTGTGCGAGTCAATTTACAATTCCTGATGCAGCAGGTACAAGTGCCGAACCGGCGGGTGGAAACACAGATACGAAGTCTTCTAGACCCAATCAGGCATGTCTACCGCTGACTTCCCATATCTGCTCATATCCTCCACATTGTTCCCATCTTTATCACCTATCTCTCTTACTCTACCATCATTGCAGAACACAAAGTTAAGTCATCCCTCTCTATCTCTCCATCCTCTGATCATTTGTTGACACAGAGTACAGCAGACACCGAGTACAGCATACACCGAGTACAGCATCCACCCAGGAATGCCTGGCTTCTCTTCATTCTCACGAGTACGAGTTGACCCCTGAATGTAGCTTCAGCTTCCAGCATGCCTTCCTACATAATCTACCACCTCCAGCCAGCCCTCTACAAGAGCTCAAAGGTAATGTCACATCTTCAAATGCCCATGGCTGCGAGTTACCTAACAGATGGATACAGTCTCATGCACCTGGCTATTGACCGCCTCCAAGTACCCCTCCAATCTTGCTCAATCATGGCCTCCAAATGCATCTCTGGGTTACACAATCGCAGCCTCCGAATGCATCCCCAAACTCCCTCGTTCACGGCCTCCTAGTGCATGTCTGGGTTACTCGATCTTGGCCACCAAATGGATCACCAAAGTCACTCGATCCCGGCCACCTAGTGCATAGCTGATGAACCTTGATCTCAGCCTCCAAGTGCATCTCCAAACTAGCTCGATTACAGTCTCCAAGTGCATCTCTAAGTTCACTCAATCATGGCATCCAAGTACATCTCCAAACTCAACCGATCATGGCCACCAAGTGAATCTCTGAGTTCACCCAATCATGGCATCCAAGTCCATCTCCAAACTCAACCGATCATGGCCACCAAGTGAATCTCTAAACTGGCTTGATTCCAGCGTTCAAGTGCATCTCTCAGTTACACGATCATGGCCTCCCAATGCATCTACAAACTCGCTCCATCTCAGCTTCCAAGTGCATTTCCAACCTCGCTCGATGATGGCCTCCAAGTGCATCTCCGAATAAACTCGATCACGGACTCCCAGTCAATGTCCAACCTTGTTGCATCACGTCCTCCAAGTGCATCTCTAAGTTCACACCATAATCACTCTGAAGTGCATCGCTGAGTTTAGAGGATAGTCATCTTCAAGCGCGCCTTGAATTGCTCTCAAGTACCGCCTGCAGCCAGTCCAGATATACCATGTGTACATGTGTTGCTATATAGATACATATATACATAGATGAGGATCCAAACTTAATACAGGAGTTATAAAAATTGTTGAACAATAAGTAGTATTTATGATTTCCAGGCGCGCTACAGTGTTCCCAAAGAAAATGTTATTTCTCCCAGACTGCACGACAGGGATTCGAGGTGCTCCCAGGATGGTCATCGGCGCTCCCAGTCTTCTCGCCGGCGCCCCCAGGTGCTTCCAGTGGCACCTGCAGGGTAATGCATCGCCGCATCGGTCTTGTATACTCTGGGATTCGACCACCCTGGGATTCTGGTCTGATCACTCTCAGACACTCCCAGAGGCTCCCAGTGACATACTTACATCTTGCTGATGTGCCAACTTATCATTGGTGACGTGCCATTCAAAGAAACGGTATGAACGCTGAACGCCAGGCCCGCAATGCATTCGCTACGGCCGCGGTAATTACAAATCCTACCATTGTATAGAACTATTCAACGCAATATGCAGCGAATCTACGCACAAATCTACCTCCGTCCACTGATAATCAGTATATCCCTGTGCCTACTTCAGAAATTCAACCTACGATATGCACCCAGATTGACCTTGACCTTGGGCTCGTGATGACGTCTGTATTAGAGAGACCACAAGCAAGTGAATTGGTTGAGTATGTTGAACACCTTTGACTGGTTGACGAATTGGAGATTTTTGTCATCCTGATGAATGACATGACCCACTCATGGGCATGGCATGGCGAGAAGGCACAAAGTTGACTGCAGTAATGGTCAATCGACAGAGGTCCGAATGCCGAATTGATTGCAACAGGTGCGAATCCCAGAGGCAGATCACACAAGTCCTCTGCCAGAACTCTGTGAAGGACACAAAAATCGTATGTCCCACTACCAGATTTAATCATCTGTTACCTACTAAGTGGTTAAGGCATTGGCAATATGACCTGGAGAATCGCAAGGGTTCCAGGGAGTGTCTCTGGAGGGCATCACTGAAGGTGAGAGAAACCACAGGATGCTGAATGCATGAGCAGGAACTGTGGCAGTAGTTCGGGCAGAGGAGGGCAACAGTGACAGTGACTGAATGACTGCAACCGGCCCGCCAAGAGGCGAATGGTGATGGTGGACAACAGGCGTTTTCTATTCCGACAAACCGTCGGATCCAGACAACCAGTCACCCCTACCCATCTGCCCTCGACCAACACATGCTACAATGCAGAACGCAGAACAGCCTAATGAGAATTGTAATAGAAATAGTTAAAGTGGAGATGGTAACAGAAGATGGGGTTGCATCCCAGCACAATGTCAAGATGTCACAATATCAAGATTGACATTATCAAATTTTGTCGTATCCTCGTGAGATACAAGGGCAATGTGTACAAATGCAGCAAAGATAATGCAAACGTTTGTACCACACCTGTGATGTGATCAATAGGGAATTCGTGAACAAGCGCAATTCCGCGTCGAGCAGTGTGGGAAGAGTGTGAGAGACAATGACCGGGTATTCCGGCCGTGAGGAACCACATAAATTGCCACGATTTACGAAATCACAGAAAGAGGGAGTGAGACCATGAGCTGGGGAAGTATGAAACTGCTTGAGCCAACACTGCGCTCTTTTGTGCAGAAGAAGCACAGCAGACTGCGGCAGTGTGCACTACTGAGGTCTCAATAAAGCTCTGGAGATGACCCAAAATCCTCCACCACTGATACCGGAGATGCTGGATAGGACTTCAAGAATTCCTTTCACCTCATCCGAATCCAGGGAGGTGACTGGTACAATGCTGCATTGTACACCCAGTTCAGGCAGTTCACGCACCGAGACATGCCATTCAGGTTGCCAAACCAACCAGCTTCCATACTTCCAAGCTACAATACCAATTAGAGCAGATAAGTCGTCCGCAGAGGAACAACATGTGAAATTCAGGATATCTCTAACAGAGCTGACATATTGACGGACCGCAGTGCACTTAACAAATGTCAGGTCTATTATGACCCAGAGAACGAGAGGATAAGCGTGCCTATGGGAGAATCAACATACACACCTATCATCCGGAAGAGGATATGCCCAGAAAAAGAATCATTGCATGCGTCACTTGAGACAAGTTCAAATACTGACAACTGTATCTAGCACCTATTGAAGAAGTATACACGACTGCCATACCCCTAAACACATCAGTCTGTTCACAGCTGAAGCCCAACATCAGACAAAACAAGAACCCATCACGTGATGTCCACACAGGCGAGGAGGAAGTCTACACCGGAATCAATTAAACAACAATAAACGTCAGTTAAAGGCAAATCATTGCATGTTGACATCTGAGACGAACCAGGCCAACAAACAAGTGAAATCAAAGACCTCCGAAGTACAAACAAGCAGGTGACTGAACGACGGGTTGGAAAACAATGAATCGTACAGGATAGCATCGCGAAATGTCTGCAGAAGTTCATGCGTCTACCCGGCCACGATGATATTCATCCCATGTTGTTCCAACTCATCAGTGGAGCAAGGAACTTCAAAACTGGGGGATGACCTTATCACAATGTGGCCTACGGATACGTGAACTAGTCTACAGAGACACATCCTGAGAAGTGGACTAGTCAAGTTCTACCAACATGCCAATAACCACAGTTAATTAGTGTTTACCGAGATCGGCACCCTGAAGTCGACAGAGCAGTGTACCCAGAATATGATCATCAAGGCTCGTAAGAGGTCGACCAACAATCTACCAAAGCCGCCTGACCTGAGCAATGAACCTTGAAAAGGGCAGCTACCCGTGTCTTTATCATAATGCATATGACAAACAGGCACCCACGAAGTCAACCGGATGGTCACTGAACCCGAAATCAAATGATGATTAATGAATGAAGCAGCATGCGTGACTAACCTGTAGTGTTAGCAACGGATCCAGACCGTGACATTGGGTCGGGGTCAGGGTCCAAACCGAACCATTGCCATATTGGCTGTCCGGGTTGTCGATAAACCCGAACTGTCACCTCGGGTTCGATTCAGAGGTAAACTCCCAACCCATCTGGATTGGGCAGGTTGTCAGCGGGTCGCCCAGCGGGTCCATCTATAGATTCAAATAAGGCTCCGGTTTTTAGAGTTTGTTAATTGTATCTTATCAAAATCGCGTTTTCAACAACCAATGATGTGTTTTTATATACTTGGCAGCTTGCAATATAGATTAATTTGGAATCGGTATTTTACGTTTGGTATATTGTATTTTTGCCAATGATGGCGGTCAATAATTCCGTTATGAACGCCAAGATTAGCGCGATGACTTGATTACCAAATATGCAATTACCAAGACTGTTGACGCTCCGTTGATGCTCATTTTCAGAATGTGGAAGGGACGATTTTCCTGTTGTTTTTGCTAGTAAAGGCTGCCAATATTTGATATATGGATGTATGCAACCAATTGGAACATGAATTAACCAAGATGTGAGGCTAAAAATCGTTGACGCTCAGTTGACGCTGATTCACAGAATGGGGCAATGACCATGTTGCTGTCTATTTTCCCAATAAACGCTGCCAATTCATCGATTATGCCTAACAGCGACCAAAGCACGGTTTAATTACCATACATACATAACTACAAATCGTTGACGCTCCGTTGACACTCATTCTCAGAATGGGGCGATGACTATATTGCTGTCTA